>Ga0209596_1001210_pt1 | contig 22601 bp, 38 predicted proteins | sample M_130807_MF_Meta_FD_187314 | JGI IMG/M metagenome (GOLD analysis project Ga0209596, IMG submission 187314) | Freshwater microbial communities from Lake Montjoie, Canada to study carbon cycling - M_130807_MF_MetaG (SPAdes) (version 2) | ecosystem: Environmental > Aquatic > Freshwater > Lake...
TTTTTATGGTTGGTAATGTTGAACATTTTAATTCTATTAATTTCAGTCTTAATGGATTAGAAATTTGGCATGAAGTAAATGGATGGAGAAATAATAGAGGTATCATATATAATGAATCCAAACATAAAACAGATTTTAACTATCCACACGAGAAGATTGGTAATGGTGAGAATTATACATATGAACAAGAACCATATTATATGATTTTGTGGATGTTGAAAGAAGCTGGTAGAAAGTTTTATTATCTATATCCACATTTTGATGATAGATTTAAATCAACTAACCCAAGAATAGAAAAGGATTCAAAAGATATCGCAATTCATATGTGGTATACTAGACAATGGAACTCAGATATGGATGTTTGGGGATTACCAAATATTGAAAGATATAATAGAATTGAAAAATATATTAACGAAAATGATTAATAACTTAGATATAAAAAAAATTAATGAAGATTTTATTTCAAATGGTTGTAAATATGTTATAATTGATAACCTATTCCCTACTGAACTAATTCTAGAGTGTGAAAAAGAATTCAAACAATTATCAGATGATAATTTTATAAGATATGGAAATAAATATTTTGAGTTTGAAAAATACGCTCTTAATGATGTAAATAAAATGCCAACTAATCTAAGAAATTTATTTGATTATATTCATTCTGATGAGTTTATACAAACAATTTCTGACATCACATCTATAGATAACTTATTATGTGATGAGAAAAGATGGGGTGGTGGTCTTCATAAAACAAAAAAAGATGGTTACTTATCTATACACAAAGACTTTAATGTTTTACCATCATCTTATAATAATGATAAACAATGGTTAAGATGTTTAAATCTAATAGGGTATATAAGTAGTGATTGGTTTGAAATGAATAATGGAACTTTAGAATTTTGGAGTGATGAAAACGCATCTGAGATTATTAAGGTTGAAAATAAATTTAATAGATGGGTTATCTTTGATACTAGAAATTGTTATCACGGACATCCACATCCATTCAAAGGTGAGAATAGAATGTCAGTTGCTTCTTATTATTACTTAGAACAAAACATTTCAAATGATGTTTGGTCTTCAACTGAATACTTAAAACTTCCTTGGATGGAAGAAAGTGAAGACTACGCTACTCAAAGAAAAGAAAGGTCTGATTATAAAAAAAGATATTTGAATAATGGGAAATAAGATTTATATAAATGTTACCGTAATGGGTACGGTAAATTCTGTTTTAGATAGTTTACTTAAAAGAATAAAAGAAAGTGGTTTATATGAAAATGTTGAAGAAATATTTTTAGTTATAAATGGTGATATAAATGAAATAAAAGTTAATCTTACTGATAGTAAATATACTATATTAAATGAATATAAAGATATCACTAAATATGAAGGACCTGGATTAGAGTTATTGTGGAAACATTCTGTTAAATCAAATGAAGACTTTAATATTTTATACTTACACACAAAGGGTGTTAGTAAGCCATTGAAGAATATAGAAGAATGGACAAACTACCTCTCTTATTTTAATATCAATAAATGGGAAGATAGAGTAAAAGACTTAGAATCAAATGATGCCTCAGGTGTTAATTTAGGTGGTAATCCAGAAGATATACAATCTCATCCTTCTTGGTGGGGTTATGGAAAAGCTCCTGTTCATTATAGTGGTAACTTTTGGTGGAGTAAATCTTCTCATATTAAAAAATTACCTAGTCCATTTTTATGGTGTCCAGACTCAGATCATGCTAGATGGAGAATGATGGATGAAATGTGGGTTTGTCAGATTCAAACTGGTAAATATCATAGTGCTTGGCATTCAAATGTTAATCACTATCAAGAAAATTATCCTAAGGAATTATATGAATCAAGTTAAAACAGGTACCGGAAGTGAAATCTACTCAAATGAAACAGCGGATAGATTAAGTGAACACTATGTTGCTGATGAATTAAGTAGGATGTTATCTGATGAATTATCAAAATCTATTGACATGGAAATTCTAAAAAGCTTAGGATGGGAACCAGACAGAAATAAAAGAAGAAAAAATTCTATTAATAAGATATTTAGAGCTTCTGAATAATTATTGGTAATGTTCCTAACTCTAATATCTTACTTCTATTAAGTAAGAATTCAATATCGTAGAAGTTAAAGTGGAATGTCATTGTAAATTCTTTAGAACTCACCTTTTGTTGAGAGTAATTAAAATTATTATCAGATAATGATTTTAATATAATCTCATAAAATCTAATAACATAAATACCATCTCTGTGTATATCAACACAAGTAATTGTAAATGGAAATACAAATGAGTTTTCAACATCTAAATAATGTTTATTAATAATATCAAAAACTAACCAATAATTTAAATCAGAATCTACTGATCTAAAAGTAATTGTTAAATCGTGTGTAGTTGTGATATCCTGAACATTCTTTGCTGGTTTGTATTGTCTTTCCTTACCTCTGATTAATGTTTGTTTAGGCATATCAAATGAGATACCTGGGAAATTAACCGACTTAATTGTCGAATTAATATAATCTATAACATTTTCATATTGAACCCAATTCTTTTCTAAAATTGGAGTATATGTTGCAAGTATCTCTGGTTTGAGAAAATCACTTGGAAGATTAAAAACGAACTGACTACCCTGACTACTTAATCTCATTATAAATTATTATTTTTATTAATGGCTGTACTAATAGAACCTGGTTTAATGACAGGTTTACTTTCAGTTCCTATTTTTCTTCTAGTAACTATTGCAGTTTCTGATGGTAAATTAGGATCTTTAATAATACTTGGACTAGAACTACTTGAAGGAGCTTCAGAATTAAGTTGGCTAGCATTATTTATACTATCATATAATTTATACAATCCTGTGTAGATAGCAGTTGATAACCCTTGATTAGTTGCAGTTATATAGAATATATTAATTCCTGAGTTTTCTATTTTTCTTAAAGTTGATATTTTACTTTCTGTTATTTTAAATGCAATTTGACCTATCTCTAAATTTATTTCAGTTTCTGAATATAATGGTATTTCAACAACATCAGTTGTATTTTTAAATACTAATCTTATCTCACCTAACCCTGTCATATTAAGATAGTTTGGAGTTGTTGGTGTTCCATCAGCCAATACAAATTTAATAACATTATCAAATGGATATATTACTATAGTTATTTTACCTAGTCCAAAGAAAGTTGTTTTATTAACAATTGCATTATCAGACTTACCTATAATATTAAACTTCTCTGTAAGAACTGGGAAAGGAACTTTAACAGTTTGAATAGTGACATTTCCTCCTGCTCCATTTCCACCTGCTCCATTTCCACCTGCTCCATTTCCACCTGCTCCATTTCCACTACTTGCGATAATACCACTTACAGCTTTTGACTGAGAAATAGGTTTTGTTATTCTACCCATTGAGTTTGAGAATCCAACTAGTGACGGATCAATACTGGCTTTAATATTATAAATCTTAGGTTTAGAAGCATTTACTAAATTAATCTTCATCATTCTTAATGAATACTTAGCAACTTCATCCTGTAACATACCATAAGAAGCTCTTCTTAAAATATAAGAATCATCAACAGCATCTATTAATCTCATCTCTACATCAATTATAGCTGTTGTTGTTGAATATTTTATAATAGGTCTGTATTCAACTGTCTCATTAAAATTCTCGTGTTGAGTGACCGTTGTAGTCTTACCTCTAATATTTTGTTCATACATTGTCACATTATATTGAACATAGTATCTATGACCAATATTATAAGACTCGTCTATAAATTGATTAAATCCTGAAATTGTGTTATTATAGGTTCCAAATATTTCAAAGAAGTCACCATTTGGAGAATGTTGAATTACAAGTCCTAATCTTTCAAACTCTGGAGTTTGTGGTATTGTTGATGTTACTTTAGGTGTTAATAAATAACTAGTAACTGCATTTATAGTCTGAATATTTTTAACAAAATGAAAATCTATAAAAACAGGAGAAGTCATATTTAATCCAACACCACCTGTTAAATTAGCATTTATACTATTCTCTTTAGGTGAGTTATTTACTCTTTGTGATGATAAATCATTTAATGCAGGTATATCAATTTGAACATTTTTACCCCACAATTTTTCTTGAAACAAAAGAGGAGGTGATGTAAAGTTTAAAAGATATTGTTGACTAATATCAGTCATATCAAAATAAAAGTTACATAAGTCATATATTCTTGTATTTGATGTATCGAATCCATAGATTCTAACATAAAATCCTAAATACTCTCCGAATGTCCAGTTAATAGGCAAGTGAAACTTTAAAGTATCATGTCTAACTGGGGTGCCAGATGTATAATCCTTAACTTGTAAAAATGAATAATAGTCTGGATTTACTTTAGCATATTTACCAGATACACTATCAACTTTAAATAATTGATTACCTATGCCATTTCCGGTTGCTGAATCACCAGCAGCCATATATGATTGTCTTCTATCTCTAGAATCTACAAGTATGTTATATGGTTCGCTAAGTAAGTTACCTTCATTGTAAATATATTCTAAAAGAATATTCTTGTCCAGTTTAATATATTTGGAAATTTTTGCCATTTATGAGATAGAATCTTTTGAATTATATATTAAAAAAAGAAACCCTTCTTATTAAGAAAGGCCCTCTTTTATTAATCTATCTCTTACTATTGAGACTATTTGGTCTTGTGATAAGTTAGAATGTCGTTCAACTATTTGTCGAAATAATTCTTGTTCTTCTTTTGCTAATTTTTCTATCTCTATATTTATTGGATCTATAGCTTGTTCCAATCTTTTACCTTCTTTCTCAACACTACTTAAAATAGATAAAGCTTTTTGTAAAGATTGTTCATCATTAATTTTTTTATCAATGTAATCTTTTTCGATATCTTCAATATCTTTTACGGTCTCAGTTAATTTTTGAGAAATTGAATCTGCTATTTTTTTATATAAGTCTAGATTATTAATTAGTTTTAAATATGTTCTTCTTATATTTATAGCTACTTTTAGATACTTTTCATCAATCATTATTTAGAAACTTCTTTTTTAGCTCTAGGTTTTCTAGTAGTTGTTTTTTTAGGAAGGTCTTTTGATAAAACAAGTTCCTTTTCAATACTAAGAGGTTCGGGTTTAACCTGAGTAACCGAATCAGTTATTTGAGGATTAACATCTTTAACTCCAACTTCAGCACCGTAAACAACCTCTTTAATCTTCTGTCTAATCATATCTTCTATGATTTGTGGATTTCTAAGTAAGTTATCTGTAAATTCAGATGCCAGGAAATCAATAATACTTGTATTGTATGAATCTTCCATCATTTCAATAAAATCTGGACGAGGTATTTTATTTTTTATTTCAAGAGATATTGAAAATTCTTTTATTCTTTTAACATTCTTAAACATTGTAATAATAGGATCTTCTACTTGAGCAACTGGTTGAATAGGTTGTGATTGAACCTGAGGTCTTTGTTGAACTGATTGAGGTTGTTCTCTATTTACTTCAATAGTTTGAACTTCCTCTTCTTCACCTAATAGTTTAGCAAAAGCTTGATTTTGTTTAGCAACCTCATTTTGAGAGGTATCAACATCATACTTTCTAGCTAACTCAGCTCTTTCATCTTCCTCAGTGGTCATAATTATAGCACTTTCATCAGTAGATGGTCTAACAGAACTTGATGAATTATTACCATCTATATTAATCATAACTTCTCCGCCTTCATCATCTCTGATTTTATCAGCTGGTATATTTTTAATTTTATCTGCTAGTAAGTTATAAGAACCTTGGTTATTAAAGAAAGTTGATGGATCTATTTGTTCCGTATAAAATTCCGGATTCATAAGCCTATTAACATCAGCTTTATCTCTATTTTCAAGAATAGCAATGTTTTCAAACGAATCGATAACTTTTACAACTTCTCCAGTTTTATTATTTTTAAATATTTTATCTTTAAGACTCATCTCTTTGTTTTTATTTTTATATCTTTCATGTCTGTAAAAGTTTACAAATCATTATTGTATATAATAAAAAAAGTGCCTTTTGGGCACTTTTTTATTTATTTATCTTTAGATTATAAATCGTTGAAGAAATCATCTTCGTCTTCAGTAGCTGTTGATGCTGTAGATTCTGCTTTTGTGAAGTTATCTTCAAATTCAAAGTCACTAGAAGTTGGTTTTGATTCTTTTGCTCCAGAGAATGAAGAAGAAGCTTTACCAGTTAAGAAGTTTGTAATTTCTGTGATTTTAGCTTGTTGTTTTTCATCAAGATGTTTTGGTGAAAATTCTTCTAAGTCATGTTCACGGTCTAATAAGAACTCTCTAATTTTACCTTGAACTGAAGCTTCAATTTTACCATCGTTAAGAGGTGCGTTTTTGAAAGCTTGTTTCTCTTTGAAATAGATAGGTAAAGAAGATACTTCTGGTTTGAACATACTCATTTTATAATCAGGATATGTTTCGTCACCTGTTTGAATTTCTTTAACAACTAAAACGAAATCTTTACCAGCTGCTAAATCAAATACGTTACAACCAACTCCAGAGATTTCACCATTCTTTTCAGCCATGATTTTATCTTTAATAGTTTTACCGTATTGGAAGATTAAAATCTTACCAACTAATTCTGGTTGTTGTTCGTCTTCTAGAACCAATACATAAGAGTAATATTTCTTAGAATATTTTAATTGTTTTGATTTCTCGATTAAGATTGCATTTTTTGAGTTCTGCATTGTGTAATACAAATCAGTCAAAGGACATTTCTCGTTGAAATTCTTTGGTGAGTCGAACCAACCTGCTAATTCTCTTGGTTGTTTAATATCAACATAGTGAGTGATTTTCTCAATAGCTGATTGTCCTACTTTACCATCTTTAGTTAAGTTAGGAATTAATCTTACTACAGATCTCCATCCTCTTTTTTTGTCTTTCACTTTAGAAAGATCTACACGGTAAATACCGTCATTGTTTACTGCTTTTTGATCATTAAGGAAGTCCATTTTAGTGTCCAAACTGCCATTAAATAAGTCATCAAATTCATTTGCTGCCATAATTGCTTTTTATTTTTTTTGTTTATATCAAATACTTTGTGTATCTGATTAGTATTTATATTAATTGTGTGTGAAAAAGTTTTAAGATTTCTTGTTTATTTGAAAAATAGTTTATATCTTATTTCTCTTAATAAGAACTAGAGTAATTACAACTCCAACTACTAACATAGTTATCAATCCACCGATAAGAAAGTTCTCACCCCATACATCAATGTTAGTTTGTATTACTTCTTTTGCTAAGTCTGTCATAATGTTTATAAAAAATGTTTAGTTACTTCTTGTGTTTTATTATTTGGATTTATTCTTCCAACAATCTTACATAGATTCTGATATTCTATATCATTTACTTTATAAAGTTGTAAGTCAGCTCCATAAAAAGTAACAACATCTCCTGTTTCCTCATCTACATAATCTTCAGCCCAAACTGATGAAGTTGGTCTAAACCCAGTTACTTCATATAATCTTTGTAAACACTCTACAACTACTGGTAATTTATCTGGATGAAAAAGACCTAGATTTAAATAAATAATTGGATAAGCCGGAATAATATCATTTAATATATTTTCTTGTAATCTTTCAAGATAACTTTTACCAGCACTATTTTTTGATTCTTCAACCTCTAAAAAATAAACATCATTATAATTTCTAACAGCCAATTTAATCATATCATTTGATACAGGTTTAGATAAATCAATAAACATATTTTTCCAAGTATCTTGAGTATCTTCACATTCTTTATTTATCCAGTTTTCTTCAAAACTCATATCGGAGAATAATTGACTTCTAATAGATCTTGTTATATTATCTGTTGTAAAAAACTGATAACCTGATGAATATAATTTACATTTAGAGTTTGTATCTTCATCTGTTAGATCATAGAATAGTTCTTGAATATCCAATTCAGTAGGAAATTCAGATTCAATAATAACTGATTCAAATAATTTATATGTTTTTAAGTATTTCATCAATTGACTTTGATAATTTTAAATCTTTTTTTGTAACAATATCACCAGCATCGTGTGTAGATAAAGTAAGTTTTACTTTATTATAAACCCAATTTATTTCTGGATGATGATTTTGTTCTTCACAAATTTTAGAAAGCTCATTTATGAATTTAAGAGCTTGTAAGAAATCCTTAAATTCAAATTTCTTCTCAAGTTTATTACTAACTTCAACCCACTCAAATATTTTATATGTTTTTAGATGCTTCATTTTCTATTTTTTTAATTGATTCTAACTCTTCATCGTTAGCTTTTCTTAATGGAACAAAAAGAGCATATCCATTATCATCTTCAAAATGATTACAAGTGTCCCATCTATGTCCAAATTTATACCTCCAATGTCCGAATTCTTGTTTCTCAGAATCCCACTTACCTAAGTCACTATTTCTAAAGTTACCATAATACCATTGACCATCTTCTAATTCAGATTTAGGAATACCACCTAACTCAATTAATTTATTAATATAAAAATCGTCTAATTTTGGTAAATCCGGTACATCTGATTCTTTTTCAAATGGTTTAAGAGTCATCCAATATTCCTTAACTTGTGAATCTCGGTGTTCTATCCATCTAATCTTATAATCAGGATCTTCTTTCAACCTTTTAAAATGTTGTTGCCATCTTGGTCCATTCCACTGACCTGAGAACTCATCATTAAAAGATTCGAATGTTTTTATTTTCATTTTAGTAATATTTTAATTGTGTATTCATAAATATCTATATCATCATCAAATCTTCTATCACCTCTTGAAGAATCAAATATAACTTCTTCATAATCTAAGGTTGGTAAAATAGAAGGTAAAACTTCATCTATATCGGACTCTAATTTTCTCATATTCATTTTACCAGTTGAGTGTGCATCATGATATCCTCCTATATTAATACTGATACAAGGTTTATACATATCTAATATCTTATCAATAGAATAATCTTTTTTATTTTTAATATCGGATGAATATACATTACCTTTACCTCTTCTATCATCTGTTTTATATTCAAATCCATCTTGTATACCATAGTCATCGATGTTAAAGTTTTTACATTGCCATTTCTTATCAGTAACATAAAATTGTTCATCACTTTGTCTTATTACATAAGAAGGGTAACCAATTGTTAATGTTGGACTAACTATTTCTTTTAGAATGTGTATGATTATATCTAATTTATCACCTTCTTTAGTATTTTTAATATAAATCGCACCATTGTATTTTACCTTATTTGGTTTATCATGATTTTCATAACCACCATAAGCAACACAACACATTGTCCATTTTTCTTTACCAGAAGGTATTTCATCATAAACATCATACATTCTATCATTTATATACTCAGTATCAACTTTAGATAAAGAAACAAATATTTTATCAACTAAATCTTTAATCTTTCCCCAATAACCATCACCAACAAAATAATCACACCATTTATTTAGTGATGATTCATTTACCATTGACTTTTGATTTTTTGACCATTGATATCTTTTTAGATCTTCAAACCAATCATAGATACTATAATACATTTGATTAGATTCTTGAATTTTATCAGCCGAAAAAATAGTTTCTAATTTAGGCATCTCATCATATATTTCAAACTTATCATATCCATATTTCTTATAGTCTTCTGGTATAAGTATTAAATAATTATCATTAGGATTTTTAGTAAATTGTTTAATAGCAAAATCTATAACTTTATCATCTAACATAGGAGCAATATGAGCTTCAATATTAGAATCAAAGTAAACTACTTTAACATTCAAATCTTTTGATTTTGCCCATTTGTAAAACTCACCAGTAAACCAAGCACAATTGGCTTTATTTTTATCAAATGATTCTCCAAATCTAAGATTATAAACTTTAGACATATCAGTAATAAACTGATTAGCTATAGTGTCTAACTTAAACATCGATTCAAATATTTTATATGGAGTTAGATGTTTCATTATTTAGTATATTCAAATTTTATTTTATCACCATCAGCCATTGAATAAGTTATCTTATCAACATTCTTAACTTCATATTTATAATCTGGTTTAACATATTTTTTACCTGTTCCACTTTTAACATACGAAATTGTTATATGTGGTTTGTAATCCGGAAAATCATTTGAATTAGGAAACTCAGAAAGTTTATCATGTAGTTCTTGAAGAGCACCATCAGGATTAACATTAAACTTGACAACATCATAGTCTTTATTTTCAAAGATGTCAATACCATTAACTACTATATTAATGTCTTTTGTAAACCCTTCAAATACTGATTTAACCATCTCTGATGTTACTTCTTTATGTAAACCATATAATATAGTAACATGTGGATTTTCTTGAATTCCGTGAGTATCATCACCTCCTGTATAAACATCTTCTGGATCGATATAACTAGTTATCTCATTCCAATTACTTACTGGTACTTCAACCATTACACATCCGTATTGATATCCAGATGATTCTTTTATAAATTGTATATAATTCTTTATTTTCATTAAAATGGATATTTTTCTTCTTCTGTATTTTTAAATATTTCCATAAATATGGAAGTACCCCAATCATTAAATTGTAATTTATAGTCAGGATATTCTTCTGATAATCTATTTAGACTAACTTGTAATTCTTGTAATAACTCATTGTTACTATTATGTCCTGTAATATAATTATAGATAGAGGACTTTTTATTTTCAATAGGTTTTGCTTGACTAGTAGTTCTAGGATCTATTTTGGGAATAGTTTTTAATCTAATAGTTATGTATGACACTTTAACATATTCACCTTCCACCAATTCTATCTCAGCTTTATTATCATCTATAAGTTCAGCAAAACAACTATATACATAATCATAATCTATTTGAGATACACTCTCATTAAATTTTCTTAGTCTTTTCATATTCTACCTTGTATTATTATTCTATAGTCACCACCTAAATTATTATATGAAAATTTGAAATCAAGTCCAGTTTCATCTTGTAATCTTTTCATAGCGATTATAAAATCCTGATAATCTTCTGAAGAAAAATTCACAGCCCATGTTGTTGTTCTTTTTTCCCAAGAAATATCACCACTAGAGTTTATCTCTCCTGTGAATTCAAATCTTTTATAATCATTTGGATCATACGATATGTAATCATCCATTTCTCGTTTTTTCATTATGTACTTGAAATGAGGCATTGGATGATATGATAAACGATCATCAACTGAAGATCCTTGAGACCAATACCAACCATTATCCTCAAACTCTTGAAAACAATCTTTTATAGAATCAAGAACTTGATTATAGATTTGATCTTCCATTGATTCATTAAATCTTTTAAGATATTTCATATTGTATATATTTAATATTGTTACTCGAAAAAGATTCCTTATCTTTGTAAGACAAACAAAAACTAAAACATATGGCTGAGAGATTTTCAATGAAAGAGGTATTAAAGAATAAATTTGGTGAAGTAGATAAAAGCACCAAAGGAACTAAGGCTACCAAAAGAGCTGAGAAGAAAGTCAAATCAGAAGATACTGGAAAGTATAAAGTGAAAATTGTTGACGGTGTTAAGTATATGGTATTAAAATAAAAAGAGAGACCAAATTGGTCTCTCTTTTTTAATTCTTATTATATGAGAAAAGTGGATGATCATCTAAATCATCATCATAATCTTCATTATCATCTTCATCATCATATGGATCAAAATCAAATCCCATACTTACAAGAATACTTATAATTTCATCAGTTAGTTTCATATTACCACCTCTTTCTTCCATGTAATTATCAAACATACCAACGGTAAACTTACCTTTCTCTTGTCTTAGTTTTTGAAGCTTTGGTAAAAGGTCTTCAGCTATCTGAGTAGCGATATCATTATCATATGATTCAAATGTTTTTAAATATTTCATATCTTATTTTTGATTTTTATTATAAATATCTTCAATCATATCTATGATTTCTTCATTAGATAGATTATCAATACTAGAAACATCATCACCAATTATAGCATGTTGTGCTCCTAAGTTATAAGCAACCATATCTATTTTATTGTCTGATTCAATTGTGGTTGTTCCTCTTAACTCATCATTAAATCCTTTCATATACCATTTCAATAGATTATCTTTATCACTTTCATCTTTATCACTATAATATGGATTATACATACTTAAATCTTTATAATCATCAGATGATTCAGTGATACTTTTATATCTGTTAATAACACTATCAAAAAATCTTGACAATTCATCACTCGACATATTACCTTCCCAATATTTTCCAGGTATTCTAGGTACATCATTTCCTCTTGCTCCTATACTAACTCCATTTATTTCACCATTCATAAAACCAACAGACTCGTGTGGACCCTCTTCAATTTCCATATAACCATTAGGGAATATTATTCCCCATCCAGTAGAACCATCAACATATAGTTCATATCTACCAATGTTATAGTCTTTATAAAGAAGTTCACTTCTAAATGGTGTACTATTGCTTTCGTTAAATCTTTTTAAGTATTTCATAATTATTTTTTCTTTTTTGATTCTCCTGAAAATGGTGATAATAAATGTTTTAGATTCCAAGAAGGTACAAATGATTTATTCTTTTTTTCAAAGTCTTCATATGATTCGATTCCTGAATCAATTGGGTTTTGAATATATTGAATATTAGCTCCTTGTTTATTCATATCAGATATTCTATTACCAATATCAGTTTTTGCTGACATTTTCATAACTTTTTTAAGTTGATTAACAGATTGTTGACGAGGTAGTGATTCATTAGTTTCAATTACAACATCAATTGTACCATCATCATTAAATTGTGCCATCCAAGGCCCATCACAAATCATAATAGATTGACCTACTAATTCTGGATTAATATTTTCTGGTCCAAATTCTTTTACGGTTTTAACACCCTCATCTTCTATTACAAAATGAAATACATCTTCTTTGTTTTTTTCAATGATGGATTTAATCTTTCCTTTCATAGAAATGAATTCAGCGGAACCTCCAAAAGGTTTCAGTCGTGCTCTAACAATGTGCATAATCTTTCTTAATAATTATTTTATTGTATTATATATTAAATAAAAAAACCCACTCTTTTGAAGTGGGTTTAATTTTTTAAGATAATTAATTAAAAATCATCATCTAACTTATCAAAGTCAATTGCTTTGTCAGATACTTTTTGATACTCAGCAACTCTTTTTTCAAAGAAATTTCCCTTATTTTGTAATGAAATCATATCCATAAAGTCGAAAGGATTTTCTACATTGTAAACTTTTGAACATCCTAATTCTTGTAACCAAAAGTCTGCAGTAAACTCAATGTATTGTTCCATTAATTTACCATTCATTCCAATTAAAGAAACTGGTAAAGATTCAGTAACAAATAATCTTTCAATATCAACTGCTGAACAGATTATCTCTTTAATTCTTTCATGACTTACTTTATCTTTAATATATCTATTATGTAATAAACAAGCAAACTGACAATGTAAAGCCTCATCTCTAGAGATTAACTCATTAGAAAATGCTAGACCAGGCATTAAACCTCTTTTCTTTAACCAAAAGATAGAACAGAATGAACCTGAGAAGAAGATACCTTCAACTGCTGCAAAAGCAATTAATCTCTCATCAAGTGAATCAGATTCAATCCATTTCAAAGCCCAATCAGCTTTTTCTTTAATAGAAGGAAAGTTATCAATTGCGTGAAACAATCTATCTTTTTCTTCTGAATCTTTGATATAAGTATCAATTAATAAAGAATATGTTTCAGAATGAATATTCTCCATAGCAATTTGGAATCCATAAAATGATTTAGCCTCTGGATACTGAACCTCTTTCAAAAAGTTCTCAGCTAAATTTTCATTTACGATACCATCTGATGCCGCAAAGAAAGCCAGAACCATTTTAATAAAATGTTGTTCATTCTCATTTAATTTTTCATTCCAATCAGTTAAATCTTGAGCTAAGTCAATTTCTTCTGCAGTCCAAAATGAATGTTGTTGAGTTTTATACATTTCCCAAATATCGTGATATTTTAAGGGAAACATTACAAAACGATCTTTGTTTTCTTGTAAAATGTGTTCCATATTTTAAATTAGTTTGTTATTTTTATAGTTAATAAATTAACTTTGTTTAGTTTTTGGATTATTTAATTAAACTTCCTATATTTGTATATATATTAAAAAACATGGAGATTCAAAACAAAAAAATGCGTGAGTTGGGCATTTTTAAAAACAAAACACAACTACAATCAGATAATGGAATCCTAATGTTACATCAGGATGACATGATGTCTTATAATTCCTGGTTTCTAACTAATCATCATTTAATTGATAAAGTTGTTTTCAGGGGAAAAATTGATGATGTTCCTAATGATATTCCAAATATCAAAGAAGGTTTGATGAAAATTGGAAATCCAAAGAATGTTATTATCACATTCTCAAATCAAGATACTTACTAATGAAGTTTTTTTACAATGGTAAAGGTTTTCCATGTAAGTGGAAAAATCAAATCAAAGGAGATATGTGGTATAGTATGGAACCCGTTAAGTTAACGGTTACAATTCCTCGATCACTATATGATATAATTCTCTTAGATATAAAACTTGATGATACTAAAAATACACTAAATGATATTTTTAGGTTCAAACTATTGCTACAAAAAGGTGAAATGTCTAGAGATAGAGATAAGTTAGTAGTTGAAACTAATGAATTCTGGGAAATGGAAACATATCTAAATAGAGCTACTATATCTTCTAAGTTTAGAAACGATGATGTAAAAGTTGTATTTGATATATCAGTATTTGAAGAAGTAGAATTGGATAAATCTGAATTAAGAAATCTTTTACTAAATGAACTTGTATGAACATATTAGATAGACTTGCTAGAGAAGATGAATGGATAAGTGTTGTTGATTGTCATTTATGTAATAAGGAGACACACATTATTCCTGTTGATTATGAATACTTTGGTGTGAAAGGATATATGCATGTTCAAGTTTGTAAAGAATGTTATAGAGAATCACAATTAAACAAACTTCTTTAAAAGCGAGAACACCGAGGAGCGAATTCGGTGTTCTCAATAGTAACCCGATGGGGTTATAACTATTCCGGTCCTAAGTCGGATTAAAATATAAAGTATATATTAAACTTTCTACTTCCTAATCTATAAAACAAAAGTAAATCAATGTTAACAAAATAATTTAAAAAATGATCAAACACGAAATTAAAGTTGAGTTTAGTAACTCAGATGTTCTAAAATCTATTATTGAAAAAGCCTATTTTGAAGAAGGTTATATGGGTAAAATTCTTCGAAAAGAAGACCACTTCATTAAGATAGTAGAATCTGATGAAATAAATTACACAATATTCAAAGGTCTTAATGGAATAACAACTAAAATTATAAACGAAGAGGTTGTTGACGGAGCAATGAGATTTATGGTCGATGAAACTCAAGGAGAGTTAAGACTTTATCCAATCTCTATCTATTGCGTCAAAGAAGAAGGTAGATATATCTTTTATTAAAAATAAATCAAATTTATGAAATATGACTGGAATGATGTTTCTATTGTGCCTGAAACATTAAGTACGATTGCCTCAAGAAAAGAAATTAATCCATTAAGTAATGGTAGGTTACCATTATTTACAGCACCAATGGATAAAGTAATCGATGAAACAAATGTTAAATCATTTGATGAGAATCTTATTAATGTTTGTCTACCAAGACACGTCAAATATGAGGATTTGAAAAATGATAACTATTTCTATTCATATGGATTAGATGAAATCATTGAAATTATAAACTCTGGTAAACCTCTTCCTAAAAGAGTTCTAATTGATGTTGCTAATGGTCATATGCAAAAGTTGTATGATACCGCTTCTTTAATTAAAGAAACCTTTGGAGATAATATAGAATTGATGATTGGGAATATCGCTAACCCAGATACTTACCGAAAGTATTGTGAAATAGGCGTCAATTATATAAGAGTTGGAATTGGTGGTGGTAGTGCTTGTACTACCTCCGCCAATGTTTCCATCCATTATCCAATGGCTTCGCTTATTAGCGAATGTGCTGATTGGAAACATATTTATGATAAACCAACTAAAATAGTTGCTGATGGTGGATTCAGAAACTTCTCTGATATTATAAAAGCACTTGCTTTAGGAGCTGACTATGTAATGTTGGGTGGTGTATTTAATAAATGTTTAGAAAGTTGTGGTGATAATTTTCTAAAAGATGCGAATGGTGTTTATCATACAATTGAACCAGAAATAGCAACTTTGAATTTTAATACTGGGATTGATGTCTATAAATATTATAGAGGTATGTCTACTAAAGAAGTTCAAAAGTCTTGGAATAAATCTGAGTTAAAAACTGGAGAAGGTATAACTAAATACAATAAGGTTGATTATACTTTAGAAGGTTGGTGTGAGAACTTTACTGATTACTTAAAATCTGCTATGTCATATACAGATAGTAGAAGTCTTGAAGATTTCATAGGTGAAGTCAGATGGGAAGTCATTAGTCAAAACTCATTTAATCGATTTAACAAGTAAGAGATCTTGACTCTTAAAAATCAAGTGGTACTCCGTGTGAACAGAGCAAAAAACCCAGTCGATGACTGGGTTTTTTTTATTTGATTAGATATACACTATATATACCTATGGAAATCGGATTTAGAAGTCTTAGATGCTGAGTAGTAACCAGTAGCTAATATTTCTAAATTATTTTTAATAGTAGCTACTTTAATTTTAGCATGTAATTTAGAAACAGCTCGAACATTCATAATTGTTCCAGAATTTCTACCATAATCATCTGTTCCATAAACTTCCCAAACATCCCAATCATCAGTCATAGTTGGATTAGATACTATAAGGTGTTCTATATTATTCATTGCTTTAGTATATTCTTCTTCAGGTGAATATACATACATTTTTAAAAAGAAGTTATGATAAGCTTTACCCAATTTTTCTTTGAACTCGATAATATCAGATTCAACATCAATTGGTTCTTTTAATGATTCATTAAATTTTTTTAAGTGTTTCATTTACTTTTTATTTTTTCACCATAATAAAGAAACTTGATGTTGATTGACCTTTAACTTCTTCTTCAACTTCTTTTACTTCTTCTTTACCTTGTGAAACTAAGTCAGCTGCGTTAATCTTAACGCCGCCTGGTAAGGAAAAATCGTACCTACCAACTAGATTACCTAATTGTTGTTTAGCGTATCCAGCAACATACTTAAAGAATAAATCATCTTTGAATAGATTTTCAGCAGGAATATTAGCATAAGCTTCCATAATAACATCATACTGAACATTAGTTAAGATATGTATTCTATGATTCAATTGATTAAACTGATACTTCAATGTATATTTATTCAACTGATTCAACATATCAGACATCGAATCTAATACCGTTTTATAAACACCTAATTCACCAATAGTTGTAACATAAGATGATAAATAAGGTTGATTGGTAACACCTAAGTTTACTGATAAGTTAGGAGTATTAATACCTAATTGAAATAAACTATCCCCTCTAACCTCATAAAGATAAACAACTGATTGAATCTCACAGGGAACATTAACATAGTTATATTTTGTAAATTCTTCAGAAAAGAAAGCTTCTTTTCTTATTAAGAAATACATTTTCTGAACAGCAAATTGATAAGATCTATAGAACCAAGGCAAAGCTCTTGTTTCAATTATTTGTCTGATGTTAGCATCAGGTAAAGTCTTTGGTAATGCACAAGAAATTGTTAATTCATTTTGAACAAGATCTACCATTTCTTCTATCGTATAACCCCCTTGGTAGGGAACATAAGCGTCACCATATCCATTTATATCATTTAATGCCATAAATTATGTTTATTTTCTTTATATATTAATTTGGAGAATCTACTTATTTTTTATATCTTTGTAAGACAAATAAGATAAATCACTACAAAAAACTATATAAAATGAAAAACGGTAAAATTCACTTGGGGAAATTCACAAAAGAAGACGCTATGAAAGCAAACAAAATGGCCTCAAGAGAAATGTCTTTAGAAAATTCTACTGGATGGGTTTCTGTACTTAAGAAGCATAAGTCTGTAAAAGATTATACTCGTAAGCCTAAACATAGACTTTTAGACATCTAATCTTAAGCTTGAAAATTCTTAGAACTCTTTAATTTCTCAAGAGTGTATTTTTCATCCAACTCAATTTTCTTTGGAATTTTAATACTTATCTTAACATAAAGATCACCAAGTCCATAATTAATATCTGGAATTCCTTTACCTGATACTCTATAAACCTTTCCGTGTTCTGTTCCTGGTTCAATAGCAATTGGTATCTCACCATGTGGTGTTGTAACTTTAATGTTTGATCCAATAATAGCATCTATAACAGATATAGTTTTTTCCACAACTATATTATTATTCTCTCTTCTAAAAGAGTGGTCAATTATTTCTTCTATTATGATTTGTAAATCACCGGCCATTCCATTTTTAATATAATTACCAAATCCTTGCATTGTTAGTTGCATTCCATTAGAAACTCCCTTAGGGATTTCAACATCAACTACTTGTTCTTTAATACTTGTTCCTTCACCTCTACAAGAGTTACACTTCATAGCAACAACTTTACCACTACCAGAACAATCTGGACAAGTAGCGACTTGTCTGATTTGACCGAATGGTGTATTTTGAACAATTGTTCTTTGACCAGAACCATTACAAGGAATACAAGTTCTTGGATCAGTACCACCTATACCATTACAAGATGAGCACTTATCGTGTCTTTTATATTTTAGTTTCTTAACAGCTCCTTTTAGAATATCATCAATAGTTAGACTAACTTTTATTCTTAGATTAGATCCTTTACTTTGTGGTCTTTGTCCACCACCACTACCATATCTTTGATTAAATGAATTTCCAAATACATCACCAAATTGTGAAAAAATATCTTCCATATTAAATCCACCTCCACCAAATGGATTTCCACCTCCACCAAATGGATTACCGGTTGTTCCATATCTATCATAACTAGATTTTTTATCCGGCGATGATAATGTATCATATGCCTCAGCAGCTTCTTTAAATTTAGACTCTGCTTCTGGATTATCTGGATTTTTGTCTGGATGCAATTCCATAGCTTTCTTTCTATATGCTTTCTTTATTTCATCCTCTGAAGCGCTTTTATCTACGCCTAATACTTTGTAATAATCTTTACTCATCTTATTCTAATATTTGTCTTATTTTTGATTCTCTATATATTTGTATGGGTGTTTCTGTCAGTTTTATAGTTACCCATCTATTATAATCTATTCTAAATTCATTGTTATAAATTTTGGCTGACATAATTGGGAGTTCTTCTATTATTTCCTTAAAGATGTTATTAGCATCTTCTAGTTTCCAATCTTTCATCTCAGTCAGTCGATTACAAAAGTAATCCATACAAGGAGAGGCTGTATCTATGACATTTCCTAAATACCTATCTCCTTTGAATCCTTCTGGAGCTGAGTCGGATATTTCAACATACCAATCAATCATAATATTTCTTCTGATTTTTCATCATTTAATATCTCATTAATAGACTCTTCTCTTTTTGCTTGTTTCAATATACCATCAATTGCTTCTTGATGATCTTCAATACTTAGAACTCGTTGAACTAAATCAGCAACATAGTTATCAACTATTAAAGATAATGTTTCAGCAGTTCTATCAATATGTTCAAAGTGTTGAAGACAATCTTTTGATTTAATAAACATATCAATTAGATAATCAATAAATTCATCAGCATTGAAATACATAGTGAATAATTTATATCTAGCTGTAAAAGGACCTCCACTTTTAAATAGAGATGGTTGATCAATGAAAACTTTTCCAAAAACTCTTCTAACTGCTGGTAAAACTAAATCTAAAGTTTCATCTTCATCTGAATATAAAGAACCTTTGAATTCTTCTCTGTCGAATAGATGATATTTTTTATCTATCACATAATCTAATAAAGACTTAAAAGAATAAATATGTTGACTACCTATACCTTGACACAATGTATCAATGATGGTTTTTTTATAGTCAACATCTTTATAAATTTCTAATAAGTTTTTAGTTTTCATTACTTACCAATAACAATTTTTGGGTGTCTGAAAGGTTTACCATTTAACATATAACCTTTACTAACAACATCAATAACCTCATTCTTACCAGTAGGCACTACACTGATAACTTCGTGTAACTCATCATCATAAGTTTCAGTTTGAATACTTTCGATACCTTGATTCTTTAGGAATCTTTCTAACTTTTGACCAATTAGTTCAACTCCTTCTCTAGTTACATCATCTTTGATATTTTTGACAGCAATAGAAATATCATTATCCATATCAAGAATAGATGTTATCATAGATACCTTTGTATTGTTTTTGATATCTTCTTTTTCTTTTTGAACTCTCTTCTTATAATTATCAAACTCTGCGAAAAGTCTAACATACTTATCTTCAGATTCTGATAATTTTAACTTTAGATCCTCAATAGGATCCATTGTGTTTTCAATAGTTTCTTCAGGGTTTGTGTTTTCCTCCATAATTAATAATTAAATTTTAAAAGTTTTTTTATATTATTTGAGTTATAAAACTCATAAGTTACGTTTTTATCTACAACTTTATGAATCTCAATCTTTTCGATATCTACTTTCATTACTTCTACATAATCTACTAAGTCTTTTAAAGACTTTGACCAGTAGCTACTTGGTACCCAATAATCTGGGAATTTATCTACAAACTTATCAACTGATAAGTCAAATGTTCTTTTTCTTACAAGTGTGTAGTCATTATGTTTGATGGATTTATTTGTTAAAAATTCCATTATATAAGTATTAAATTTATGAATAAGATTATCTGTTTCAATAATCTTCAATAAACCTATTACAAGTGCATCTCTTTCAGGGATTTCCATTTCAGCATTTTCTTTCAGAATTTTTTCTGCTTCTTTCTCTGATCCAACTATGTAATATACATAGTTATCCCATAAACACATTCTTACTATATCTTCTGGATAAATTTTGATTGTCATTTTAAAATAGTTATTTTTTATCTTATAGAGCTAGAACCTAACAAAGTTTTCTATTAAAACTTAACCTAATTTATAGCTATTAAAATTTATTAAAAATTTATTAAAAAAATCAAAAAAGTTGACAAACTTGTAAAAAAATATGAATATATAATTCACTTTTTGCACACAGCATAAGCTATAAAAAATCACATTAATCTATTGAAAAAATCTGTTAATTCGGAAGTGGATACACCTGACGGTAAAGCCACTCTATGTAATTTTTATGTAACTGAACTTGGTTATATAATGGCTAAAATCTTCTACCCAAAAAAGAACGCATGGGTAAATCACAAAATAGGAGATATTAAAAATCTGTTAGATGCAAAAAATCTAAAACTAGCATCCGAGTGGACGAAAAGTATACAAATAGAAAATAAGTTGGATAAATAACCAACTTATTTTATTTTAAAGATTTTTTTATTATATTTGTGAAAATATGAAATATGACTATCGAGGAAAAAATTGAAATAAACAAACAAGTTAGATCCTATAAAGGAGATAATTCTTTTGTTCTTTCTATTCAGAAACAATTAAAAACTAGTAAATATCTTACTAAGGTTGAGTTTGGAAATAGACAGGTGAAGATTTTGAGTGATAAGCAATATGAAGCTATCATTAATTCTCTTTCTTAACCCTTTTTATTTTTAATTATCCAGATAATATTGGCTACTAATCCACCATAAATGGCAATAAAGCTTCCAATTCTTGGATACCAATCTTCTAAATAACCGTCTCTTAACCACATTGGCCATAAAACTGCAGCTGTTCCTAAAAGGATAATAGCTAAAATACTTGAAATTAAATTTAAATTCATAACACTTACTTATTTTTTATATTTGATCAAACCTTTTTATCTTAAATATCGAACTGATATTAGCTAGTTTCATTTTAATCTGACTAGCAATTAAGCCTTGAATACGATTCAATCTTCTATTCTTTTCTAATTCATCCATAATTTTAATAGTTTCTTGAAAATATTTATTTCTAAATCTTTCAGAAGCCGTAAAAGCGTCAGATATATTTTGAAGTCTATCACATAGTTTAATAAAAAGTGCTTCGTCAGACATATGAAACATCTTAACAATAAGATAGTCAGCTTTACTATCATAGTCATTGTCAATCTCATCTTTTGACGAGGTCAATTCTTTTACAATATCAGCAACTCTTTTACCAAATTTTTCCTCTAATATATGGTGTCCTACATCTGGATCTTCAAAACAATCTTCTATTACATCATGAAGTAAAGCCGCGCATAGGATATCTTCATCTGTGGTATATTGTTTAACAATACCATTAACCTTTTGAACATGAGCTATAAAGTAGGGTTTATTAATAAACTTTCTAACTTGGTCTTTGTGTAATTCTTTAGCAAAGTCCCAAGCTTCTTTTTCTTTTGGTGTTAATGGTCGGTTTCTTATTGACATATTTGTATATATTAAATTATTTCCTTAAATTTGTATTCTAAAACATTAAACATGATTGACGAGGTTAAAATTAAGAAAGTAC
>Ga0209596_1001211_pt1 | contig 22592 bp, 13 predicted proteins | sample M_130807_MF_Meta_FD_187314 | JGI IMG/M metagenome (GOLD analysis project Ga0209596, IMG submission 187314) | Freshwater microbial communities from Lake Montjoie, Canada to study carbon cycling - M_130807_MF_MetaG (SPAdes) (version 2) | ecosystem: Environmental > Aquatic > Freshwater > Lake...
TTTACATTACTTTACACACCCCAATTGCGTGTCTATACGCTGTATGTTTTGCATTCCTTGCTTTCTACTTTTTCCCATTTATTACCTTCCCAACCTTCGATCATCTCGTGTTTATAATCGGTAATGAGCTCGCTACAAGCATACATAAGGAATTCTCTATTATCAATACGATTAAGGTTGGTAGTGTATGAAATCTCCTTGTCTTTGCAATAGGTTTTAATGTATTTCAAGAAGTGCTCCTTATTAAGGCTCCTGATTAACTTGTAGACAACTGTGTCATTCGGCAGTTCAGATTCACAAACCATAATTCGGTTTGTGATATTATATCCCATATTATAAACGTCATCAAAATTTTCAAGGTCAATCTTGCGAATTCCCTGGAACTTCTCCAAGCTTGAAAGATAATTACACAGGATACGCATAGTATAATAATAAATATCACAATCGCCATAAATCTTTTCATGGGCAACTACCTTGTTCTTGTAGTTATAAGGATACTGAAACATCTTGATGCTTTGCTGTTGCTTTGCTGTTGCTTTGCTGTTGCGCGGTTGGACTTGACTAAACTGTTTTCAATTTGCTGATTTGTTCTGCTTTGCGTCGTGTTCTTCTTGGTTTGCTTTGGTAAATTAACAAAGCAAATTTAATCAATTTTTATATTTTTTCAAGTTAAATAGAACAAATTTAATATAAAAATTGATTTTGTATATTGTTATTACCTGTATATAGATATGAATATTGCAAAAACATTTAGTAATTTATTTGCATATTATGTTGCAGACCAGCCAGTAATACCTGCAGATATTGAAGATATTGTTGAAGTCCATAAAGAAAAAGAATATAAGGAAAATAGTATATTTAATGGATTGCTTGTAAACATAACAGCCGAGTTTGAAGAAAATATAGAAAACTTTAAAACAAGTAATGATATTGACAAGTTTAAAAAGAATATTCAAAAAAAATATAAATATACTATTTCCAATGCAGAGTTTATAAAGATATATAAAAATCTTAATTTAGAAAATCAGCAATTACGTAATCTTATCACTAAAAAGAAATGCAAATCAAACTCTGGTGTTCTTGTTATAACTGTTCTAACATCAGCACATCCGCAATATATTGACGAAAATGGCGAAGTTAAGACAGCTCGCTTCTCTTGCAAACACGATTGCGCGTATTGCCCAAATGAACCTGCTCACGAAGGAAATAATTGGGTTGCACAGCCACGAAGTTATTTATACTCTGAACCTGCAGTATTGCGAGCAAACGCAAATGATTTCGACCCTATAAAACAAATGAACTCACGAATATCAACTCTTATTAAAATGGGGCATATACCAGATAAGTTAGAAGTTATTGTTCTAGGAGGAACTTGGAGCGAATATCCGCGCGATTACCAAGACCGTTTCATAACAGAATTATATTATTCCGCAAATATTTATTTTGATAATGAACCCAAACGCCCAAAAAAAACTTTGGAAGAAGAAATAGAAATCAATGAAACATCAAAGGTTCATATTATTGGGCTTACATTAGAAACACGCCCGGATACTATTAATATAAACGAAATTGCAAACTTACGTCGTTATAATTGCACGCGAATACAATTAGGTGTTCAGCATACTAATAATGCTGTATTAAGAAAAATTCAAAGAGGTCATACAATTGAGCGCGCATATGAAGCGATAAAACTTCTTAAAAATAACTGTTACAAGGTTGATATACATATAATGCCTAATCTTCCTGGATCCTCCTATGATATTGATAAAGAAATGCTTGACGAAATATTATATGACCAGCGAATACAAGTTGACCAATACAAAATATATCCAACCGCAATAGTTCCTTTTACGAGAATAAAGAAATGGTTTGATGAAGGCTCTTATATCCCTTACGATGATATGAAATTATATGAGCTTATAAAGGATTTTAAAAAGAAAGTTCAAAAATATAAACGTCTTAACCGTATTATCCGTGATATTCCTGGTCATTATATTGAAGGTGGTTATTCAACAAAATATGTAAATATGCGACAGCTTCTTCAAGATGATATGCGATTAAATAAGTGGGATTGCAAATGTATTCGATGTCGTGAAATTAAGGGGAATTGCGTGTCTCGCAACAATATTGAATTAATTGAATTAATTGAATTAAACATCGAAAAATATAGGGGGTCAGACAGCGACGAATATCATATAAGTTTTGATACGAATTGCGATAAAAATTATTTAATAGGGTTTTTACGACTTCGTTTGAACAAAGAAGATGATTCGCAAGTATTACCATGCATTAAAGATTGTGCATTAATAAGAGAGTTGCATGTATATTCTAATTTAAACAGCGTAGGAGATAATATAGAAGGCTCTTTGCAACATAAGGGATTTGGAAAGCAACTTGTTGCAAAAGCAGAGGAAATTGCAGTTGATAATGGATATAGGAAGATGGCAATAATTAGCGGAACAGGTGTTAGAGAATATTATAAGAAATTAGGATATCGCCTGATTGACACTTATATGATTAAAAATATTTAATTGTATATTATTTATATTCTTGTATTATCATATTCTTGAGGACTTATTTTTGTAATAATTCTTTTAGTCCACCAACGAACTTTCCATTTTTAAATATCATAGGGAAATAACTATATGGTATTATTGTATATTGCCTCATATAAATATGGAAATTATCTCCCTCTCTGCAAGTATTCATATATTTATCACAATTTATATTAATACATTTAGATCCTGATTTTTTAATATGTTCTTTTGCCATAGTGCAATATTTACAGTTTGAAATAGTGTATATTGTATAATTTTTATTTGAAGGTTTTTTATATTTTTCAACCATTTCTAAATAATATCTACTATACTAATAGATATTAACAAATGGCAACTGGAACAAGATCTAGTGCACGACTTGCTGAACGAGCAAAATTATTGGCTCAACAACAAATGGACGCAGATAGTTACGATTTATCTGTCGAATTATCTGAAAAAACAAAGAGACAATACGCAATAATTAGAGATGATGAATTAAAATATCCTATAACCCCCGGTGATTGGGTTCAGTTTTTTTGTGAATACTTTGACTATATTAGCAAAAATATAGGAACATGTTTATCAAAAATACCAGGGCTTTCGCATGTAACTATTGGAGTTTTAACAAGCAAAAATCTTGATAATGGCGGGTTTGATGACCAGTTTGATTATTTTGGCAATCTAAATTTTAATTTAGGAATATATACATCTTTATTCAGACAATTTAGAGATGGAACAAACAAGGTAAATGGTTGCACGAGCCTTAATTTATTATTATCATATATAGGTGATGCAGTATTAAGATTAGCTGACCATCATAATTCAATATCTCCAGACGATTTAATTGCGTTTTATAGAAAAATCATAGTTGTATTAGAGCTTGCAGTATATCCCGAAGTATTTTTACATTACATGACTGGTGATAGTACTGGGCATGCTCACAAAATTGATTTCACATTCCATGATATATCGAAACGGGGATGGTATATTGGTATATGGTTAAGAAAGCAAGAGTACTTGGGTGTTCTTTCAAGTAATGGAAAAAATTATTACAAAAAATACGATTCCGGGTTGAGATTATTTGTAAGAAATTATATGCGAAGATTAATTACATATATGAGAACATATAAGGATGAGGCATATTATCCTTTAGGATACGAAAAGCCTTATGGTTATTTAAACGTTGTAGATCGTGTTCCTCTCCCATATAAAGGAATTTACAGAGGTGCTCCTCAACAAGATAATTATTACATATGCCGGGATGATTGGAATTATCTACCAAATTTTTTATTACCGGATGAAGCAAGATGGACATCTTTTGCAAAGAATTTTAAGCATCCTAGCAAATGGCACAACCCACCTCCTAAATGGTGGATTGATAGAACATTAAAATTATTAGAAGGGTTTGACTGGTGGAATAGTGGAACAGATGAAGAAGAATCATATAAAAAACAATTAGAAGGAACTAAAACTCTTGCAAAATGGAAAGCATTAAATAGTATTTTGCCGCAACAATATAAAGCTTATGAATCAACGTGGGAAACTGACAACGAAGACTTTGGTGAAGCAGGAATGAATTACGGAGGAGGGTCTCAAACACCAACTAATTCCAAACTAAATAAAAAGAAGAAATTCAAAATATTTCAAGACAAGGATATTGCATTGGACAAAAAAATATGTGAAGAATTAAAAAATAAATTATTTAATTTTTTTGAATTAAATATAGTAGCAGCCAATGATGAATATAACGAAGGTCATTTAAGAAATGACAACTATATAGATAATTTAAATAATTCAATAATATATCGTGTGCAAAATAGCAAAGTAAGAGCTGTTGCGCATAAACCATTAAGAGTTGCATCACAAAGACCATTAAGAGTTGCAACGCGTAAACCATTAAAAAAAAAGACTAATACAGGTTCGTCCTCTGCATCAGGTAGAGATACTATATAGTATTCTCAAATTTTATTTATTATTCTTTTTTCTCCATTCAGCACCAATTTTTTTCATAATATCAGGTGCTTTGTCATTCGGGTGCTTCTTGCAAAGCTCCTTGTACATCTTCTTTACAAACTTATTATACGGTGTTAATTTACGCTTTTTAGCTCCACCTTCTTGACTCATTCCGCAACTACCAGCCATTGGTTATTCTAATCTTCTATATATATATAATATAAAAATATTATTTGATTAAAGATATTTAATTTAGGATATAGAAATAGGTAAATACCTAAAAATAAAAATGAGACAAAATTATATTTATTATTAAAAAATTGATTAAAATATTTTAATCAATGGACAGAGATATACTTGTTTGTCCACATCAGATAAACCAGATATAAACCAAAGTGCCATTAATACAACAAAGTCCAACAAAGTCCAACAAAGTAAGATGAACGTAAACGAGTATCACAACTATGTTCCCGATATGGAGTTCTCTGCTTTCTTTGATATTACTACAAATAACCTTGGTGGCCAGATTATATATCTCAAATATTTCCTTTTCATCAAATATGATAACAACATTTATATTGAAGTTAAAAACGTTGGTAGTATCGTTATGTCCTTTGAAGAGCTTATGAAAAACAAGCTCTTAAAGATGTATTATGAATTGTCTCTACTGCTCGTAAAAGATAAAAATATGTTTGTTGAAAAAATTGACGACGATGGGAAACTCATTTGGGATGATGAAATCACAGACATATATAAGGGACGACGGTATTGTTTTGTAGATTGCGCATATATCTTGAATAATGTTGTCAAAACGGACAAGCAGTATTGCTATTACGAGATGAACCCGTTTGAATTGAAATATTCTTTATGGAATGATCCATATACTGACGAGCGTAAGGTTTTTAATACATCTTCGGAGATTGAGTTTTTTAACTATATTTTAACGCGTCGCCTTGGTCATGAAGTAGTGAGCTTTGAAAAACGCGCGATTAACTATACCAATCTTATAGTTGATTATAATGCGACTTTGATGGAAAATGAACTTGACGAATTGTCAGCATTGCAAGATGACAAAATAAATCTAATTAAACTAATTGAGTTTAATGATAAGAAGGGTATGAATCGTGATATATTCCAAGTCATTTATAGTTATCTAATTTGTTCAAAAGTAAGCAAAAGATATGCCAAGTATTTAGAGAGTTTAGATAATAACAAGGATGCGACAATTGCCCTTGTAGCATCTGCATAGAATATGCTTTGTGCTATTGTATATATGTATATGTTTACGTTTTATATTTTTTATATTTAGAAAAATTGATAATCTATATTTATATAAGTTGCAAGGATTGTTGTAATGACAACATGTCATAGTCATTATATTCCTGACATGGAGTTCTCTGGATTGTTCGATATCACACACGGACGGATTAGGATTATATATATCAAATATTTTCTATTCATCAAATACAAGAACAATATATATATTGATATTAAAGGCGTTGGAGATGTCATTATGCCTTTTGAAGAGTTTAGTAAAAACAAACTCTTGAAGATGTACTATGATTTATCTCTTTTACTTATTGAAAATAAAAATATGGTAAATGAAAAAATAAATAATAGAGAACATTACCATCATTTTGTATATACCGAAAATAGAGTATGGTTTATAGATTGTGCTTATTTTATTGAAAACCTTGTAACAAATAGTAAAGAGGTTCGAAAAGATAGATATTGTTGTCAGTATAATATTAACCCAAATAATTTGAGAAATATGGAGATTTCAACTAAATCACATATTGATAGATTTAACAAAACATTTTTAGGATATGAAAGAGTTAACTATTTTACAACAAAAATAATTAATTATACAAAACTTGCGATTGACTATAATGCAAGTTTGATGGAGAAGGAGTTGAACGAACTCTCGACGTTCTTTGAAGACAAAAAGAATATCATTAATCTTGTAATCTTACAAGATAAGGTTGGTGTAAATGGAGATATTATAAGAGTCATCTATAATTTTCTCGTAAGCCCTAAAGGAAAAAAGAAATATTCAGTTATTATTGATAAAATAGAAGATTATAAAAACAGATTAGAAATAAACACTCAAATAGTAAAAGCATAATATCTCCTAACACAATTTATGTTCTCCACATAAAGATATTTCTTGAACAATTACTAAAAATTGATAATGTGTAATATTTTTATTTTTAATTAAAACATTACAAGATATGGATAATACAACACAAGTAGCAATTGATACATTCAAATACACATTTGAAGAAAAAATAAAATATTTTACACCTGTTTATGAGCAATCAAGCTATATATATCAAAATACAGAAGACAAACCAGCAACATTTATGGCTTCGCTCAACGCAGGGGACGAACGATTATATGTTGGAGGTGGTGCAATAAACAAAGCATTTAACATCGCAATTAGAACAGACAATTGCGATACAGAATTATATGAATTATCTACAAATATGCATCTATCTTGCTATATGGATTGTTATAATGTCGAGGAAGAAGAAGATTTAATTCCTGATACATATTCAATAACTAAATATTTGAACAAAGTGAATAATAAATATTTAATTTCGAAAGCAGGAACTTTGCATCACTTTGATGCATTTAAAAAAGGAGGTAAGTTTGAAAACAATCCATATTTTAAAGATATGTATCTGTATATTTCGGAGAGCCGTATTTACGACTTTGTAAATGATAGTTTGTATCCTGGTGACATTTTCATAGATATATTGAAAAACAACCCCTATAATAATGAAGCAAATAAAGCGATGATATACTGTGTAGGACCCAAAGGAGGAAGAAGCACCGCATATAATTTTAAGAATGCAGTGTATATAGTTGGTAAGAATATTGCAAACGCAATTTACCATTATAACAATAAAATGGATACTGAAAAAATTGATTATGTGCGTATTTGTCTAATTTCTGGTGGAAGTTTCAAACACGAGAACGTCAGTTATATTGAGGTTGCTGAATGTCTTATCAAAGGTATTCACGAAGTAAATGTCAATAGACAGGTTAAAAATATTGTATATAACTTTGCATATGATAATGATGCGTTTAAACAAGCATTCGATAATTTAAAATTATAATATCCATATTATAATATGATTATATGCCTTGTGCTTGTTTATTCATCATTAAAAACACCACTATTATATCCATCCAATGTTAAAGTTGTGTTAAATAATTCAGATAATATTTTGCCACAATAATTGCGAAAATCTTCGTATGGCGAAACATTCCTATTATTATATACTTTTGTAGAACTTAATACAACATTAATTATATTAGAATCAGCAGGAACATCATGATGTTTGAAATCTAAATATAGTATCGTATATTCAATATTGATATACATAGATTTCAAATATTTTTCAAGTTCCAACATTTCATTAAATGCATTCTTATTAAAGCCATCTTCGCGATAATGCTCGTCGTATAAATAATCTTCGTTAATATATACAAAGTATATTTTTTTATTCTCATTTATAATTTTAGTAAATCTCTCAATACGTCTATTGTGCTCTTCGATGCCCTTGTCTACATTCGAATTAAAATGATGAAAAGTAATATCATATTTATTAGTATATACTTCGTTGCAAACATCTGGTATAAAATCATCAAACTTATTTTCTAATATGTTTTTGATTTTGTTAGGAAATAATGGCATAACCCAATCAAATGGTAATGAATATTTGCGAATATTACTATATTTACAAGCAAGAGCCGATGTGCATCTATGTCCAAAAGGGATTACACTAATGTCGTCTCCATAATCTTCAACAACCAAATTATTAGGATTATTTATAGTTCGCGAAAACATCGTATTAATGATAGAAGAACTAAAATAATAATACGGTGGAATCATATAAGTTAGTTTGTCAAATTTATCATTTTTATCAATTTTTCCTTTATTTGTCTCTGCGTCATTAAGTCTAATATAAGAGACTGCTTGCAAACACGCATCGCATAAATCGTCCTTCTTCTTATTATTGTCAAATATCTCGCATAAATGCACATCCTCCTTGATATAATGCTTGCATATTTCTATACTGGTCTGTTTATTCATTTTATATTTATCACTTCTAAAACCTTTTGAGTTTTTGACGGTTTTTCCGATTTTGGCTTTTTGCGCATCTTCCATTTTAACTTGTATATCTGGTTTGAAATCGTGTGTTTTCGTTTTAAGAGATGCATTAACAAGAACAACATTATCTACAATTTTATCCCAATATTTAAGAAGACTAAAATAACAATAAATAATATACTGTATTGTTTTCATTAGCCCATTTAAGTTTGAAGGTTGATTCTCAATCAATACATAATCGATTGTATTAATCCCTTTTTCTTTTAAATCTCCAATTATATTATCTAATTCTATATATATTCTCTCTGATATATCTTCAATCCCTTTGATTTCCTTCTTTGTCTCCGCCAAAGATATAATTCGCCAATCCAATATACAAAGCTTGTCTGTTTTTTTTAGAATGCAGACTGCTAGATTTTTAATACCAATATCAAAACTAATATATATCATTTTACATATATATAGGAAACATATATTTATATAATTGATAATTACTACAAAAATTATGCAATAAATTATACACTTTTATGCAATAAATGGACAGTCTTCTTATTAAATACAGTAATGTTATGATGTTTAATAAGAGTAGATAAATTTAACCAGAAGGAATCATTCTCATATTTACTATTAAACTTATTTATTTTCTTATATTTTCTATATAACCATCTATGAAACTTCTCTAATATTATAGTATTTGCAGGATTATTTTTGACATATATCTTTTTATTTGATATTAATTTCGAAACAAAATGCTTTAGCTCTGATATTTTTGCATACTCGTGAGGGATATTTTCCCAAAGATTATGAAACTTTAAATAATCATATGTTGGACAAATTAATAAATTATCTGTGTAATCTACAAATGTTGGATTATTATCTATTATAATGATGTTGTTAGTAATCGAATGTGTCTTCGGCATTTTAATTGCTTTTAATATTTGCTGCAGTATTTTGATTACAGATTTTTTAATATTACCCATATTATCTTTAATGCAATTATCCCTTGTAAATATTGGTCTATTAAACTTAATATTATTTTGCTTCTCAATGATTAATATTTCCTTGTTTGCCCACGTCTTCTCTGACGCAGTATAAATAAAAAAGTAACTATTTGGAAAAATTCTTTTCATATCAGTCATAAATGTCGCAAAATGTGGACGTAGTAATTTTGACTGCAAATTATAGCAATTTTCAAGCATTTTATCGCACAATGCCTTGTATTTTGCAAGATTAACTAATTGAATATTATTATTTTTTAACATTATATTTTTTTTTATTATTTCTTGTATATTGTATATGTCACATTGATAAGAACAATCTCCTATAATAGTCCCATCTAAATCCAAAAGAAATATATATGGTTCATTATTATTCATTATATATTACTATAATAATAATATATATATAATTATAAATTTCATAATATTATTATATAGATAATTCGGTATAATCCTTTAGTCTTTCCTTGTTTTTATCAGCAAGTAAATTTTTACGTTTTTCAATAAACTCAATCATACTTGTAAAACCATAGAGTATCATCTCATCAATTTGTTCTGGCAATAATTCTATTGTAACCCCCTTTCTATTTACAAAAAAATTCATAGAATGTTGCATAGTATTATTTTTAGGTACATAATAATAATCCTTATCTTCCATTTTAATCTCGTTCATCGTCACTTGATTAATTCGCAATATTTCAAACATTTTCCATATTTGTCTAAATATATAAAAAATATTTATCTTCGTTTTAGAAGAAATATATTTCTCTTTTTCACTATATATTACCATCGCAATAATATTATCTTTTGAAATATGCGAAAAAAGTTTAATAGGAAAATTATTTGATAAAGCACCATCATAGTAATATTCACCATCAATTTCAACAGGCTTAAATATTAGCGGAACAGCCATTGATGCTTCGCAAGCAGAAAATACAGATAAATCAGGAGTATCATCAATTGAAAAAATACGATTTTCACATCTATTTATATTTGTAGCTGAAAAATATAAATTAATTCCAAACTTTTTAGAAACATCTTTGAAAGTAATATCATCAAATTCTGGGTATTTAATTCGCAAAATCTTTCTTAAATGTTCCATGAAATGTGAAATATCACATAAACCTAAATCTGATATGAATCTATAATAATTCTTCGTAGGTATATTGCATAAATTATAATCTTGTGATGTTCCATAGACTATTTTCTCTATTTCTTCTATTGTAAGTTTAAATGCAAAGAATAATGCAACAAAAGAACCTATTGAATTTGCTGCAATATGTGTAATATTTTTATGTAAATTCTCTATATATAAATATCTTAATGCACCCACATATACAACACCTTTCATACCACCACCCGCCAAAACAAGATGTGTAATATTTAATTTATCCATTAAATAAATATAAATATTACAATATAATTCTATTATATTTTGTTTATATAATATCTTTATATATTTGAATTATATTCACATATATCTACATTATAATATAATAGTGCTTCTTTTGCAGCATTATTCTCGGCGTCCTTCTTGTTACTCCCGTTTGATGTTGCAATTATTGCATTATTTCTATCTTTTATACAATAAGTAAAAATGCGAACATTATCTTTTATTGATATTTTAACTTCGTAAAATTTTGGAGTATCTTGAAGATTATGCATCATGTAAGATACAAGCATATCCTTGTAATTATTCTTAATTCTTATTAATTCGCAAAAGTCAATATAATTTTCAATTATATAAATAATAAAACTTTCAACTATAAAATATCCTGCACCTGTAAAAGGCGCGATTTTGATACTATTTGGAAGTTGCACTTTGTCGCTCTCTGTTTGAAAATCAAGGAATAATGCCCCTATAAATGCTTCAAATATATCTTCCATAATTTTAAAATTATTTCGACCACCTGTCTCTTCAACCTGCTTTGATATTATTGCAAACTTTTGGAAACCTATTTTATTTGATAAATAACCAAGCATTCGCCCATTAACTATTTTGGTTCTTATTTTAGATAAGAAACCCTCATTTTGGTCAGGAAACCTAGTATATAGATAATTTGCAACAATCATACCTATTAAGGCGTCACCTAGAAACTCGAGGCGTTCATATGACATATCTTGGAGTGGAATGCAGTCATCAGGGCAATTAATATTACTTTTATCAAAATCGATGTTTTTCATAGTGCAATATGATTTATGAACAAATGCAACCCTGTATAAATCGATGTTCTTAAATTGAATATTAAGCAATCCATTATTATTAAATAGCTGTTCTAGATCTTCGCGCTGAAGGATTACATTCTTATTATTATAAGGTTGGTTATTAATATCAACGTCTTTTGTTTTATTATGTATTCCTTGAATGCGTTTCATTATATTATTTTGATATTAAATATATCAATAGTATCATTTTTTCATTATATCATTTTATTATATAAATATTATTTGTTTATTTCTTTTAAATAGAATAAAATAGAATTATATATAGTATAATGGATGATTTTATAATTCAAGGTTCTGAACCAATTTTTAAAATAGACTCGGTGGGAATTGGAATCACTGAAGGAGACGTTGCAAAATTATCGTTGTCTGATACAGAATATTTAGTGATTGGCGATGGACAAGGAACAACGAATTATAATAGTAACAATATGGATACAAAATATAATATGTATGTAAATAATCGCGGTGTTGCAATAAATACTTCGCGAAGTATATCATCAAATTATCGCGACCTTAATACTTCTCTTTATGTCGGCGGGAATATACATTGCGATGGTATAATTAATGCGCACAGTATTCAATTTAGTAATATATCTATTCAAGGTGACTTAAATAGCAATGCAATAGATTTAATAAAACAAATTAAAGACTTTGCACAATCGCAGCCATTCAGACCAGGTATTAGAACATATTATAATAATTTATATAATTTAGATTATCCTATTAATAACATATATACTCCTGATTATATAACTTTAGGAGGTTTAGTTGATACGAATAATAACCAGCATCCCTTAAATATCAATTCTACTCCTAATAACAATTTTGATAATATTCATTTTGCAATGCGCAATGATTCGATGTTTGATAATATTACATCAAACTTATCTAAATTCAGTATTGGTATTATTGGAGGGAGCAATATATCTCCTGCTGTTATTTCAACAACGAAAGGCATGCCTCTTGAGTTTCACATATCAAAAACATCTTCGGAAATCAATTCAGTATATAATAAAAATGCAATACCGACATATTTAAATGACACACAATATGCCGCAATGACTATTGATAATAACGGGAGTATTTGTATTGGTAAAAACAAAGCTGATAATATTTTATACAATAAAAAAATACTTACAAATGGCAATGTAGAAAGCACCCCTATTATTAATCGACCGCGTTTCGAAGTTAAAGGCGCATCGAAGTTTGATGATGTAATAATGTATGATTATTCTACTAATGATTACAAGAATATAGATGACCTATATATACGCGTAGAAGGACGCAATATATCTGCGTCGCGAATAAATGAAGGTGATTTTCTTGGTAATAATTATATTTTCAGTAATATTTCAGTTCTAAATAATATAAATGGAAGTAATATTATCTGTTCTGTTATGAATACATCTAATTTAACAGCAAATGCTGAATCGACATTTTATGGCAAAGTAAACTTTAATACAACAGAGATAATATCTATGAGAAGTTTAAACCTTAATGATGCTTTGTATATTGGGGATACACGTATAAATCCAATAAATCTTACTGACAACACATTAGGATATACGACAATATCAAATGATGTTGGTCAAGCAAAATATTTTTTCACATATGTTCATAGTAATATTGCAAATCTTGATGCAAATAGTAATATTAGCTTCCCTAATAAAATGACAGTAGGCCCAAATATTAACGATGGTTTTCCTGGAGTATTAAATGTATTTAAAAATAGAAGTTCAAATATAAATTTTGAAGTGGTGCTTCAAGAAAAGGTAAATACTGATAAATATATTACTAATATTGGCAGATTATCATATTTAGACTTTTATGATAATAGTTTAATAATTAATACAAATAATATTATTGGTAAAACAAATAATATATATTTTTATCCTTCATTTGATGTATCAAGATTAACAAATAATATATTATTTCCAAATCTTATCAATACTCCGCCTATGCTTTCTATCACAAACAATGGGGTTGGAATCAATATCAAAATACCACGCAAAGCGGAAGGACAAGATTTACATCTGGATATTAATGGTAAAATGTCAGCATCAGGCTATTACGTATCACAGAATAATACTATTTCAAAAATGTCAGGATTTATTTATAATGATAAGAATTATTTCAATATATATAATACAAATACTTACAAATACTGTATTAATTATGATAATGTGACATCTTATTCAACAAAGATGCAAGGTTTAAATGTAAAGCAAGGAATAAACGCTGATATATATTATCAAAATGATAAACTTATTGAGACTTTGCAAATAACTAATAATCTCGACGGGTTTTATACAAATAATAAAATTGCTCTTGGTTGGATGGGTGAAGATGTTAAATTACCTTTGCAAATTCGTAATACGAAAATGGAAGATTATAATTATTCTATAATAAGGATATATCGAGGCGTTCGCGGTGGCGGGATTAAAAACAATGCAGATTATAGTGGGATTGATATATGTGAATATGATAGAGATTATAGTAGCGACAGGAATTTAGAAAAATGGTTTATTTACAAAAATCATAAATACAGTGACATAGATGCGCGCGATGTTATGAGAGTTGGTCCTTTGCAATTTGGATACACCGATAAAACAATAGAACCTACAACATTTGGAATGTCAATGTATTATAATAGTGTAAATTCAAATTATCATATTGATTTTAATAATCCTAAAGTATCATACGATTATATTTCTAAATCACCAAATACTGCAGTATCAATTTATGGCGATTTAGATGTTCATGGTAATATTAATATTATAGATAATAATAGTAATAACTATAATGTTCGTATCAAAAAATTAGAAGAATTTTCTGAATTAGCAAAATATATTGATGTTGTAACTGTTTCAAATATTATCTATAAAAATATGATTGATTATAATGATGTTGAATATTCAGGAAAAAATATTATTTTAAAACCCATGAATTCTATAATAGTAGACTCAATGATAAATAGCAATATCCCATTTGTTGTGAAGCAAAATAATGATAATTATTCTGCTGCAAAGTTTATTACATATTCCAGTAATATAATTTCTTATTCGGCGTTAGAATTGGGTATTTATAAAAACAATGATTATACTACAGCATATGATGCGGATAAACTAAATAATATAAATAATATGGTGCAGTTCCGCGTTGTCAATAATAGCAACAATACTGACCTTGAATTCCGTTATTTTAAAAATGATGGCGCCATTATTTATAAGTCATTCCTTGAGATTACTAATAATAATTTAAAAACAAATATGCATTTAGGGCAACTTAACAACTTTCGCAATAGTAATATTAGCTTGCATATAAACGATGATAATAAGTGCGGGTTACAAATAACAAATTCTGAACATCCAATCAAAATAAATTTGGTTAATAATATTGCAAATAGTAACAAATATAATATTATATCATCAGGTGATTTAAATAACCACTATAAGTTCACAATTGATGTTGCAAATATTCCTATAAATACTGAACCTACAAATAACAACCTTGTAAATATATTTACTATAGACCCTTACACCGATATTAATGAGTTGAGAGATGGTGTAAGATACGGGTTTAATGACCCAAACCCATTGCAAACTATGGCAATTAATAGCGAACATAATACGCAAGCGATGTTATTAAATGCAAGATATACGAAAGATTTCATTTATACAAATGTGAAAATTAATACAAGTAATTTAAAGCAAACATTTAGTTACAATTCTGCAAGTGATTATTGGGATAATAATTCAACAACATATAAAACAATGGTCCAGAATAGTATTCATTCAAGTAATATACCTTCCAAAGATATATATGAAAATTTAGTAGTAAATAAAGATACTGTTGCTTACAAAGTCTTAAGAACTAAAAAAGACATATCATATTTATCAATACATTCCAATATACAATTGAGTTATATTTTTAATGAAAACAATATGGCCATTATTAGTCGTAATTATAGTAATTATATTACTAATTTTACAAATAATGGCGCAAATAATCCAAAATATAGAGTAGATTATAATAAAAATAATGGTTATGATTATATATTAGATATATCTCCGTCATTATCATACGCGAATAATAATATAATTAACGCCGAAAGCACGCAGATAATTAATAATGTAACTTCTAATAATTTTTCGATTGTGCTAAATAATGGTATTATAACTTGCAATTATAATTTTGCGTGTTTATTTAGTAATTATTACAAAATACCAACACATTTATCAAATATTTCTACATCTAATACTAATTCGGATATTACTTATGCTTACAATAATACAACATATGAAAATCGAAATAGTAATATTGTAAAATTTATTAATAAAATATATACATATTTACCAAATACTAACAATAATAGTTCGGATAGACAAAAAATATATTTTAATACAACATTAATTAAATTAAATGACATCGGGTCATTATCTAATGTATATATGGAAACAATAACATCTAATATTGTTCGTTATAATTCTGCAAGGACATATCAAGGCAATTTTTCAATATTACGAAACAATATGATAAGTTTTGATAGTTCAAATATTATTCCTAATACAATATCAAATAGTAATTACATCATTAACTGTAATTCAAATATAGTATATTTTAATAATACAAATACAAATAATAATATTTCAAATATTATTACTATTCAAACATCTAACGAGTTAGTAGACAACAGATATAATACAGGTGTAATTTATAATAGTCCTATTAAAGAAATTAAATATAATTTTAGTGTTCTTAATGCAAGTTTAAGTAATACTATTATAATTAATGAATATTACAAAGGATATATTAATAATAGCAATATAAATATACAGCTTACTAATTATAATACACCTATATTTAAGCCTCACATAATATTAGCAAGCACTATAAAAGATGATGTAATAAATAGAAATAATTTAACAAATGAAATATATAGTTATGACGGAAATTTGAAATTTAGGTATAGTGACGAACAATTTAACCAAGACCAATTATTAGTTGATAAGTTTGGTAATGTTAAATTTTTTGGCACAATAAATACAAGTAATGATTTAATTATAAGTGGTAAAATATATGATCAATATGGTTCAAATATTATTGAAGGTCTTGACTACAAAATTTCTATATTAGAAGAGAAAACTGATAGTAATCTTGAAGCAACAACCCTTGCTTTAAGTAGTGCTCTTAAATCATCTAACATCAATATTAGTAACTATGTTCTATCTACAAGCAATATACTAACTAGCAATATTCTATATACGTGCAATATCTTAAATACAAAAATAAATTTAAATGACAGAAGTGCAAGCAATTATGTTCTAGCGACAAGTAATACTTTGCTATTACGAGGTTCGCAATGGAATACTGTTGATGCAGGTATATTTTATATTGGCAATATTGGTATAGGATTGGATTACCCTGAAACTAAATTACATATATATGAAGCCAAATATGATAATACAAAATTAACTATACAAAATAATTTTAATTTTCTAACTTCGGTTCCTGCTCAATCGTCAATCGGATTAATAGATGTTTACACATGCAAAATATTTACATATACAAACGAAACAGCCGGGGTCGGTTCTGGACAAACCCTATATACTATTAGTGTGCCTGATGGAGGTTTAACATGCGATATATTAATGGTTGGTGGAGGAGGCGCAGGTGGAACAACTGCAGTTGCAGTTCCAGGTGCTGGCGCAGGTGGTGGTGGCGGTGGTGTTTTATATGGTTCAAATGTGTATTTAGCTCCTGGTTATTATAATATTAAAATTGGTAAAGGTGCAGTTCCAGGAGAATTAAGAGGTAAATCAACATCCGGGTTTGGTGCGGAGATATTAGGTGGTGGTAGTGCTGTAAATGATTTATTATTTAATTCAGGTGTATTTGCAAATAGCGGCGGAAGTGGTTCTGGTGCTCCTACCCTCTCTCATCGCGGTGGTATTGGTATATCTACTAAAGGTTCTCTATTAACTAATGCAATATTGTATAATGGTAATATTGGTGCAAATGCTACATCTCTACCAAATGACGGAATTATTGCTGGTGGTGGAGGAGGCGCGGGTGCAAATACATCTACAGGACATGGGGGTGATGGTATATTAGTTAATATTAATGGAGAAGATAATTATTGGGGAGGAGGAGGTGCAGGAGGATGTAATGGAGTGTATTCTGGGAACGCGCATAATGGAGGTATAGGCGGGGGAGGTGCAGGAGCGAAATACTATCTAGACAACGACGGAAATCCAGGTGTCAGATTCGGAACAGTAAATCAAAGTTCTTTCAGAATAGCTAATAATATGAATGCAGGAGAACATACAGGAGGTGGCGGGGGTGGCGGCATTGTAGGGTCTGGAGGAGGAAATGGAGGGTCTGGTATTATTATAATTAAATATATAGAAAATCCATATAAACCAATAACTTCATCTATTGAACTTATTCGAGGGCATGCAAATGATAATAATAAGGATTACAAATTAATTAATAATGGGGGTTTCAAAATTATGTCTTCAAAGTCAGGACAAGATCAAGATCATATAGTAATTGACGAGGAGACTCAAAATATAACATTAGGTGGAATTGTAACTGCACCTGAATTTATAGGGTCAGGGCATCGATTATCCGGTATATTATTAACATCAAATGGTGTAAGTTTAAGCAATTATGTTCTATCAACAAGTAATATTATAGCTGCAAAAGCAAACTTGGATGATAGAAATGTGAGCAATTTTGTTATTACAACAGATAATACTATTTCTCAAAGAATATCTGGATTAACAACTGATATGATTTCCGAACCTATAACTGGACACAATAAGTTTATAATTGATAATATATATAATGCTGATATGTTTGTTAATGGAACATTGACAGTTAATTCCAATTTAATAATTCGCGGTGATAATACAATTCTTGAAACAAATGTGTATACAACTGAAAGATTAGAGGTTGTAAATATGGATATTAATACAATTGCAATGATGGTTGAGCAGAAAGATATTAATTCAGATATATTCATTGCAAAAAACTCAACCGAAATAGTTTTTTCTATTAAAAATGGCGGTGATATTGATATTAAAGGTGATTATAAAAAAAGTGGTAGAAATGTTATTAGCGACACATCTAATTATGTATTAGCAACTTGTAATATTACATATAAGAAAATAAATGACCACGTTTCCACTATTAACAGCACAATGGATACAAATGACAAAAATTGCAGCAATTATGTTTTATCAACAAGTAATATATTGGCAACTTCATTAGACTTTCATAAATCAAAATGGACAATTACAAGCAGTAATATATATAGTATGAATAATGTGTCTATTGGAACAAGTAGCAATATAGATAAGCTTACAGTTGAAGGTGGAATTATTGCTTCGCGCGGAATTGTATCCTCGTTTTCTGATAATAGGTTAAAAGACCACACTTCGAATATTGGAAACCCAATAGATTTAATTTGCAAATTAAATGGCTTCCATTATACCCCGAATGATTTAGCATTGCATTATGGATTTCCAAGAATTCCTGATATAGGCTTGAGCGCGCAAGAAGTTCAAAGTATCCTTCCAGAAATAGTTAAAATTGCACCATTCGATATGATGCGCGACGACTCTAATAATATTGTTTCTAAAAGTGGTGATAATTATTTAACTATTTGCTATGAAAAATTGGCGCCTTTATTTGTAGAATCTATCAAAGCCCTAAAAAAAGAATTAAATGAATTGAAGCTCGAAGTCGCGGAGCTACGGAGCCATGAAGGCAGCAATGGTGGGGGAATTATATTCTAAAAACCTATTTGGAAATTCTTTTTTAATTAAGTATTCATTTGTCTTGATGTCTTGCAAATTCAGATAATTATTATACACCTCTTTGCTCATTATTATATTTTTAATATCAGAATCTATAGATATTCTAAAATCTTCAGTTATTTTATCTAATAACTCTTTATTTTTATGTAAATACACATATATTGTATTTATAAATAACTTTTCTGTTATTTCAGAGGCACGAAACTGGTCCCCTGGAACTTGACATAGATGTAATATTGATATTGGTGAACCTCTTGTCGGTTCTTGTATTTTTGCAAAGAAATGGTCAAGTGTTGCTATATAATAAGCTGTAAATAATTTTTGATAATCTTCTGATTTTTCCATTGCAGGTCTAGCTTCTTTAGGCATTTGTCGAAAGGGCCAACCTTTGAGATGATATACCCCGCGTATTATATTATCATGAAAAGTAAATCCAATTGAAGGTATATAAAATGTGGCACCTGTAAATTTTGTAGCGTTAGGAAAAATTTGGGGTTTATTTATAATAAGTGCATTTAATTTTTCGTTATCATTATTAAAATCTACCCCATCTTGATTAAATTTGTTTATTGGGTCTTTGGGGTCCCTCTTTTTCAATTTTAGAACATGGTCAATATGATAAATAGGTTCGTATCTATCAACATCAAAAAAGTATTCTGAAGTTGTACTACCTTTATCTAAATTTTTACCTTCCTTACCAATTATATTTATAGCTAGATTTGTTCCAGCCCCATCTGAATCTAATTTATAATTTGCACCATTTGTTAGATAAAAGTCAATAAATTGGTCGCTATTTATTGTTACTAACCTTGTAGTCAGCGCTTCATAAAATTTGGAAGAACTCATGTCAGTTGTTGGGTCAGTCTTTATAAATTTATTTAATATGACTTTGCGAAAGTCAGATACCTCATTTCTTTTACCAACAGCTCCTGTAATTTCTAGTGTTGGTCCTTTAATTTCTAGTGTTGGTAATACTGGTTGTTCTTCTACTGCTGCTGGTGGTTCTTCTACTGGTGCTGCTACTGCTGCTGGTTGTTCTTCTTGTGCATTTAAATCATTCAATCTTGATTGTAAACTTTCAACTTTATTATCCCATTTTTTAATAATACTCTCTAATTTTTGTTGTTCTTGTCGTAATTTTTGTTGTTCTTTATTTATTTCTTCACTTTTTGCCTTTTTATTATTTAGACCATCATTTAACAATGCTAATTCACTATCTATTTCATCTCTTTTTTGAATGGCTTCGCTTTGTATTTTTATTATATTTTTTTGTTCTTCAGTTTTTTCGAAAATAAATTTTTTTTGTTCTTCTACCTTTGTCAGTAAATCTTTTTCTTCTTTAGTTTTTATGATAAATAAATCTTGTATTACAAACATTGCATTTAAAATATCATCTGTTTTAATGTATGATGAGGCTTCTACCTTATTTATATTAGCTGACAATTCGTATTCGATTGTTTTCATTATATCCATTTTACTAATATTATCATGTAATTTTTGTTCAAAGTTCTCGTATATAACATCGTAGAATCCTTCAAAAACCTTGTTAAATTCTATCCTACATTTTTCAATTATTTCTTCATAATTATCATCATCTAATATAGGTTCTTGTATAATATGTAGATTACTATAAATCCCATTTTTAAAAAAATTATAGAGATTAATTTTATATATAAGGGAATTGTCAGCAATTAAAGATATATCAAACTTACTATCTGTTTCTTTACCTTTAGCATATCGAAGATGTTGTAATATCTTCAATATTTTCAATAATGTTGTATTAATCTCTTTAATATCTTCGCCTATACTGTCTTCATGATAATCTTTAATTGTTAATAGATAATTATCCCAAAATAAACCAAGCTCTCCATTTATATTTTTAAAATGTCTTTCCATAAATTTAATCAAATCAGCATATTCGTCATTATCCTTTTCAGGGGTTTTTTTATTATTTGTATCACTAAACTTTCTTTGACTATTTAAATCACTGTCTTTTGAAACATAATCATATTTAACAATCATATCTTTTAAAAATATATTGATTTTTTTAAAATCAATTTGTTCACATAAATCTAATATATAATAAAGCTTTTCTTTCTTCTCTAGAATAAATTTATCATATTTTCGACTGTTTTGTATTTTTTCAATTGAATCTTTCTTATTATATTCAACTTTCTCCTGTTCATATTTTTCAGTGGCTGTAATTTCGAATCTGTTTCCTGATAAAGTTTTTAATTTTTCCAATTCTTCTCTTTGATGGTTTAATTTAATTGTTTCAGAAGAAATTAGTGCATCTATATTTTCTTTTTCTAAATTAGATTTTGCTACTTCAACATCTGCAAGGGCTTTCTTTGATTGTTCTTTTAATAATAAGGCTTCTTCATTTTCATACATATTTGTAATTTTTGATTTTTCTAATTCTGTGATTTTCAATTTTATTTCAATTAATTTTGTCTTGCTATCATTCATATTATTTTTTCTTGCATTAAATCCTCTGGCGTTAGCTTGTATTTTTGTTGCTGCTGCATCTTGTGCTTTTTTTGCTGCATCTGCTGCTGATGCGTTTGCTGCTGCTGCTGATACGGTTGCTTGTGTTGCTGATACGGTTGCTTGTGTTGCTGATACGGTTGCTGCATCTGCTGATGCTTTTGCTGTTGATGCTTGTGTTGCTGATGCGTTTGCATCTGCTGCTGCGTTTGCATCTGCTTCTACTGCTGCATCTTGTGCTTTTTTTGCTGCATCTTGTGCTTTTTTTGCTGCATCTTGTGCTTTTTTTGCTGCATCTTGTGCTTTTTTTGCTGCATCTTGTGCTTTTTTTGCTGCATCTGCTGCTTCTTCTGCAGCTGCTTTTTTTGCTGCTTTTTCTGCATCTGCTGCTGCTTTTTCTGCATCTGCTGCTGCTTTTTCTGCATCTGCTGCTGCTTTTTCTGCATCT
>Ga0209596_1001212_pt1 | contig 22589 bp, 10 predicted proteins | sample M_130807_MF_Meta_FD_187314 | JGI IMG/M metagenome (GOLD analysis project Ga0209596, IMG submission 187314) | Freshwater microbial communities from Lake Montjoie, Canada to study carbon cycling - M_130807_MF_MetaG (SPAdes) (version 2) | ecosystem: Environmental > Aquatic > Freshwater > Lake...
AAACAATACAATATTGAAACCATGCACCTGCTCGGTTTGAAATTATCAGCCGATGATATTTACAACGAATCTGCTCCTTCATTAAAAGATGCTATTGTTTGGTTTGATGGCGGATGCACAGGCGAAATTGTTTCTCCTGATGGTTTGGTGTTGACAAATCACCATTGTGGTTATGGTTCAATAACTGAACATAGTACTGTTGACCATGATTATCTCACTGATGGTTTTTGGTCTGCAAACCGTAAAGATGAATTACCAAATCCGGGAATGTTTGTTTCTGTTTTAGTAAGAATGGAAAATGTAACCGACAAAGTGTTGGCAGCCATAAAGGGCCTGGATGGTCAGGCACGCGAAACTACTGCTGCTAAAACCATGAAAGAAATTTCAGCTAAAGCCACTGAAGGAACACAATACAATGCCGATGTAAAAGAAATGTATCGCGGTTCTGAATATTATCTTTTCGTGTTCGAAACATTTAAAGACATTCGATTGGTAGGAGCTCCGCCATCATCAATTGGAAAATTCGGTGGTGATACCGACAACTGGATGTGGCCCCGCCACACAGGAGATTTTAGTCTCTTCCGCATTTACGCTAATAAAGACAACAAACCTTCTGAATATAGTGCTGACAATGTTCCATATCATCCAAAGAAATATTTAAATATTTCTTTGAAAGGGTATAATAAAAATGATTTTGCAATGATTGTTGGTTTTCCGGGGCGTACCAATCGTTACTTAAGCAGTTATGCAATCGATTTGACTTTGAAAGAAACCTATCCGGCTTTAGTTGGAATGTGGGAGGAGAAACTTGCAATCATGAAAAAATACATGGATGCTGATGATAAAATCAGAATTCAACTTGCCAGTGAATATGCAAGTGTTGCAAATGTCTGGAAACTATTTAAAGGTCAAATAGGATTTGCTATTTCTGATCCATTATTTACAAAAAAACAAAAAGAAGAAATTGCATTTACTAATTGGATTAACACGCTCACTAATGACAGTTTGAAAAGCGCATACGGAAAAGTATTGCCCGGATTAAAGAAAAAATACGAAGAGTTCCGTCCGAATAATTTACCAACCATTTATGGAAGTAATTTATTGTCAATTGGTGTTGCAGGTTTTGCTAGCCGATTCACTGAACTTTATAATGTAATGACTACAGAACCAATTGATGCAACAAAAAAAGATGAGCTTATTGCCAAACTAAAAAACAACACTGTTGATCAGTTTACTAATTATTTCGCTCCGGTTGATCAGGAAGTATTAGTTGCGTACCTCAATGCTTTCAGCAAAGGAGTTCCTGCTGAAAAACAAGGTGCATTTATTACCGAGATTACAGAAAAATATAAAGCAATCTCCTTAGATGAATCTTTTAAAAAATTCGCAGCTGATATTTTTACAAAAAGCATTTTTGTTTCTGCTGATAAAGTGAACGCCTTTTTAGCAAAGCCATCTTCAAAAATATTAGACAAGGATCCTGGTTTTTTATTCGCAAAAAAAGTAATGGCTTACACTGCTCAATTCCCATCAGCTCAATCACTTGGTGGTGCTGTTAAAGCAGATAATCGCAGTTACATTCAAGGTATGCGAATGATGAATAGTAATACACCTTATTATCCTGATGCAAACAGTACTATTAGATTAACTTATGGAAAAGTTATGGATTATAATCCGCGCGATGCTGTTCATTACAACTGGTATTCTACCCTTACTGGTATTATACAAAAGGAGGATCCTAAAAATGAAGAATTCATTGTACCTCAAAAGCTGAAAGACCTGTATGCTAAAAAAGATTTCGGACCTTATACATACAATGGAGATATTCCTGTAGCCTTTTTAACAGACAATGATATTACAGGTGGAAATAGCGGAAGCCCTGTATTAAACGGAAATGGTGAATTGCTTGGGATTGCATTTGATGGCAACTCTGAAGCAATGACCGGTGATTTTGAATTTGATCCGATATTAAAACGCACCATTTCGGTTGACATCCGTTATGTAATGTTTGTTATTGACAAATATGCAGGTGCTCAACGATTGATTGATGAAATGACCATCGTTAAATAATTTTCTAAATGTGATTTATTTCTTATCTGCTCTGAATTTTATTTAGCAACAACTAATTTTCTAATTATAGTTGTGTTACCGCTTTTAAAACTCATTGAATAAATTCCTGCAGACAACGCTGAAGTTGACAGTTGAAAAGTATGTGTTCCGGCGTTTATATTTTTTTCATCCAAAGCAAATATTTCTTTGCCACTGATATCAAATAATTGAATCAATACATTTTCATTCACTGATAAATAATAACCAAGTGTTACCGACTCATTTGCCGGATTCGGATAAGGCTCAAAAAAATCAGCTGTATTTTCAACATTGGCAAGTCCGCCTATTGAACCCAAAATTTTAAATTCATATACACCTCCAGGAGCTACTAACGGCTTAGATACAGTACGGCCACTTATACTATTTGCCTGAATGTAATACCAGATTGTTGTTCCTGCTACCTGCGCTGGAATATTCGCAATGAAGGTATCATTTAAAGCCATTGTCGTATTAAGCATACTATAACCTAATGAAGTATCAATACTCCAAAAAACTTTTGCAGTATTTACTCCACTTGTAGTTTTGATGTATGCCTTTACTTCATAAGGATTTACAGTTTCATAAGTATCGAGCAGGTGTGGGTGCGAAATAAATATCGGATCGACCACACCAATTTCATGGGTTATACAATGCAAAGCACCACTTTGGCTTATTATATCGTTGCATGGTATAAAGTGGATATTATATCCGGGCATGCTTTCTTGCCATATACGCATGGCAATTGTGTCATACTCTTCATAATAACTTGGAACAATAATCAGGTTATTTAAAATAAGAGCGTTAGTATAAGTACGGTAATATCCATTACCGAAGGGCGCCCCCGGATAATTACCTGCTGTACTTGGTGGCTGCGGAATCCGAATTACTTTGTATGGTCGGCCATAACAATTCAAAAAGTTAGAAGTCACATAATTTAAATTTGCTTCTATCTGTGGTCCGTCAGAAATTCCTGTTGGGTATTCTCCTACTAATAAGGTTTCTTCATCCAATAATTTCATGTGCATATCAATGTGATGAATACCATCGTAAGGCAATGTTTCCATTTTAATATATCGGGTGATTCCCATATAATGTTTTTCAATGGAATCAATATCAGCTTCGGTCAAATTCATACTCCATCCTCCGCCCGTTCCGTTTTCATCTAAAACTAGTTTAGAAGAGAAAGCTGTTCCGTGTCCATCACTCATCCAGTTTCCTCCGGTGTGAACTAATTTATGGGGAGCTATAGTCGTGCTGTAAACGGGGATATTCATTTCCTGAGCAAGGTTCACAGGTTGTGCATCATCAGCTGGACGATTGGTACGATTGTACTTCCAATCTACTAACGATAAATTGCTGACTTCATTTTCATAAATAGTATTTGGTCCAAAATCTCGAGCCCATATAGTGTTTATGTCCACATTCATAAAAACAACATTTGTTAATGGTACTCCGGCATTCTGCAAATCATTTGTTGCACCTGCCACATCATCGGTGGCAATGTAAACAGTTGCAACTTCCTGGGCATAGTCAACTATTTCAGTAAGTATATTAGTATAATCAGCCCACGAAATTAGTACTCCCTGCATTTCTTCCCATTGAGAGGCAGTGCGAACAGAAATAACAGGTGGGGTTGTGAATTGCATAAAACTTTTTTCCTGCAAAAACCCAGGAATTTCATTTATCTCGGATGGAGTCATTACATGAACTGATTGAGCAATTGAAAGTTGACTATATGCAATCAGAAAAATTAAAGTGAAAGTGTTTTTCATTTAATGAAATTGTATGGATTCAAATGTAAGTGTTGAATGTGATTTTAAAATCAATTATTAATTTGCATAGTAATACAGCGTGGAACAATTTTCTTTTTGTAAAATACTTTTCGCTTCATTTTGAATTTCGACGGCTGTAACTTTTCGATACAAATCTTTTTCAGTATTTACCAAATCAGCATCGCCTAACAATTCAGCATAAGCCAGACTCATTGCTTTGTGTAGCACTTCCATTTCTGCGAATTCAATTTGAGACTCCACCCTGTTTTTTACTTTTTCCAATTCAACTGAGTCTACTCCTGCTTCAATGATGTGATTTATTTCTTCCTGCATAGCTGATTCAGCATCTTGCATTTTTACACCCTTTACTAATTTTCCCTCAAATACAAATAATCCCGGGTCAATACTTCCGGTAATATATGCGCTTACTTCGCTGAATAATTTTTTCTCTTTTACTAAACTTTGATAAAGGCGTGAAGATTTTCCAGCAGATAAAATATCACTCAGCAAATCAACCGGATAATATCTTTTATCCAATCGCCCTGGCATGTGATAAACTTTATACAATGCATCCAACGGAACATCAGCTCTTACTTCCAGTTTTCGTTCTTCAGTTTGTTTTGGTTCAGCAGGAATATTTTTTTCTATTGTAGGATTGGATGGAATGTTTCCAAAATATTTTTCCGCCAATCTTTTTACTTCACTCAATTCCACATTTCCAGCAACAACAAGTATTGCATTGTTCGGGCGATAATTTTTAAAGAAGAAATTTTTTACATCATCAATTGTTGCATTCTCAATGTGTGAGAGTTCTTTCCCTATTGTCGGCCACTTATAGGTATGAGTGGTATAAGCAAGCGCCCGCAACTTATGCCAGACATCTCCATAAGGTTGATTGATGTAATGCTCTTTGAATTCTTCGCTCACGACTTTCCGTTGCACTTCTAAAGCTCGCCCTTCAAAATCAAGTTCAAGCATTCTGTCACTCTCTAACCAAAAAGCGGTTTCAAGATTATGTGCAGGAAGAGTTTCGTAGTAATTGGTAATATCGTTGCTGGTGAATGCATTGTTTTCTCCTCCGGCTCTTTGTAACGGCTCATCAAATGATGGAATGTTTTTAGACCCGCCAAACATCAGATGCTCAAACAAATGAGCAAACCCGGTTTTATCTTCAGTCTCATCACGAGCGCCAACATTGTATAACAAATTAAAAGCTGCAAGAAGTGTAGTGGTATCGCGGTGTACCAACACCCGCATTCCGTTATTTAAATTAAATTTTTCGTAGTGAATCATTAAGGGCGAAAATAGGTTTTCAATACTAAGTTTTTATAAAGTTACATTCAACTGCATTTTGCAAATTGTCAACTTGTATTTTTGCTCCTGATGCAATTAATGAATTTATATAAAAAAGCACTTGCTTTCGAATGGCTATCGATTGAAGAAGGAATTTTTCTTTTTGAAAATGCGCCGACCGCTGAGTTAATGTTTATTGGAAATGAATTGCGCTTTAAACAGAAACCGGAAAAAATTGTAACATGGATTATTGATCGTAATGTGAATACAACCAATGTGTGCATTGCCAATTGTAAGTTTTGCAATTTTTATCGTCGCCCCGGGCATGCAGAATCATATATCACCACCATTGAACAATACAAGCAAAAGATAGAAGAAACTTTCAGGTTAGGAGGCGAACAATTGTTATTGCAGGGTGGTCATCATCCCGATTTGGGGTTGAGTTTTTATGTTGATTTATTTAAACAACTGAAATCGCTTTATCCGAATTTAAAATTGCATTCACTTGGCCCACCTGAAATTGCACACATAACAAAACTGGAAGGAAGTACTCATACAGAGGTGCTTAGAGCATTAATTGCCGCAGGTTTAGATTCTTTACCAGGAGCCGGAGCAGAAATATTAAACGACAGAGTGCGCCGCTTAATTTCAAAAGGAAAATGTGGAGGGCAAGAGTGGTTAGATGTAATGCGCGCAGCACATCAATTAAACCTCACTGCATCGGCTACTATGATGTTCGGTCATGTTGAAACCATATATGAACGATTCGAACATTTGAGTTGGTTGCGGCAAGTGCAATCAGAAAAACCTGAAGGAGCCAATGGATTCTTAGCATTTATACCATGGCCATTTATGGATGAAGGAACATTGCTGAGTAGAGTTCGCGGAATAAAAAATCATGTAACAGGTGATGAGTATATCCGCATGATTGCAATGAGCAGAATCATGTTGCCGAATATTAAAAATATTCAAGCCAGCTGGTTAACTGCAGGTAAAGAAGTGGCACAACTTTGTTTGCATGCCGGCGCAAATGATTTTGGCTCAATAATGATTGAAGAAAATGTTGTGAGCGTTGCTGGAGCACCACATCGCTTTACATCCAACGGAATTCAGGAAAGTATTCGTGCAGCAGGATTTACTCCACAACTTCGAACACAACAATATGAGTTCAGGGAACTACCGGTTGAAACCGAGCAACAATTAATTACATATTAATTCTGAAAGATTATTTTCTGCTTGCAGTATTATAAATTGATAATTGCTGCGGAGTTAAAATAGTTTGTAAAGCAGTTTCTCTTTGTTGTATAAGGGCTTGTATCTGATCACTTGCTACTGATTTATTGCCATTGTTTGATTCAACTACTTGTTGAATTTGTTGCAAACTCTCCTGATATAAATTCTTAACCTTTTCTTCTTGAACCGGATTTAAACTTAACTGAGTTTTTAGGTTATTGGTAATACTTTCTGTTCTGGCATTTAACTTACCAGAGGATACTGTAGATGTTTGTGCATTGCAAATTCCAAAACTTATAATAAGTATAACGGATGAAAAAAAGAGTGTTTTCATTAATTGAGGTTTTTCAGCTTTCAACGAACCGAAAACAATTAGGTTACTAATTAGGCTTGCTTAAAGCCAAGAAAAATTCTGAGTACATATGAAACAATAAAATATTTGAAAAGAAAACTTTTTTTGAATTGAATAGTAATGAGGTGCAATAAAACACCCAAATTATGTCAGGTCAAAACAGGATGAGGCTTCAACTCACCCCAACATTAAAGGCAAAAACTCAAGTCAGACAACGATTATTAGCTGGCGGCTCTATGCTCGCAGTTACTTTATTATTCGGAATCGGCGTTTTCATGTATGGAAACTTCGGCAACTCAAATGAATCGTTGGCAGCTCTTAGTTCAAATATGGGATTTGAAAATACTTTAACGAACTGGACAGTAGGAAGTGGAACTTGGGTTTCAAATGCTACTGCAAGTCAAGTTAGAAGTGGTAGCAAATCAGTAAAGAATACGGCAAATACAACCGTAGATAAACAATTAAAAAATACAAGTTGCACAATTTCTGCTCCTGCAAGCGGAACAAATTATATAACAGTTTCGGCTTGGATTTTAGGGAGTTCAACAAATGGTCGTGTTCGTTTTGCTATTTATGATGTAACAAACAGTACTGAAACAATAGCACCAACATATTCATCAACCACTGCAAGTTATGCATTTGCAAGTTACACTTTCAGTGCAATAAATGGACATACTTATTATCCAATTTTATATGCAAAAAATAATACTGCAGGATCTGTTGATGTTTATTTTGACGATGTGATGATGTATACCTCATCATCTTCAACAACCGACCAAACTGCTCCTGCTGCTGCAACTGCAGTAACTGCATCAAGTTCTGGAACAAGTAATACATTTAATTTTACGCAAGGCACTGATGCGGCAAGCGGTATTGATGGAATTCTGATTCTTCGTCAATCAGGCATTCAATCAGCAGATCAAACTGTAAACAATCAAACAACTTATTCAACCACCTCCACTACAGGTCCAACAACTGCAGGCAGTTATTCTGTTGTATACAATGGTTCTGCTGTTTCTACCTATACTGACAATCCTGGCTCAACTGGTTCTTACACCTATCTTATATATATGCGTGATAAAAATTACAACTATACAGCACTTACTTCAGCTACCAGAATCTGGGTAATGAACGGTGCTTCCTTAACAGCAAAAGTTTCTTCGAGCACATCAATAGATGCATTATATATTCCAGCTACAAATACTTTAACCATTGGTTCAGCTGCTACTTTAACATTAAGAACAGGAACCAGTTTAACTGTAAGCGGAACTTTAAAATTACAGGGAATTATAACAAATAATGGAAACATAACATTTGCAAACGGAAGCACTTTTGATTACAACAGAAATGGAAGCGCAACAGCTGGTACCGGAATTCCAACTGCCACATGGTCAACAGGTTCAACATGTCTAGTTACCGGTGCTACAAGTACTGTTCCTCTAGGAACAGGTCAAACTTTTTATCACTTCACCTGGAATTGCACATCTCAAACTGCTAATAATCTTTATTTAAGCCCTAATTTTAATTGCAATGGCAACTTTACAATTCTTGATAGCGGCGTTGGCTCTTCACCCAAAAAAGTATGGTTAGATGGAGTAAATCACATCAAAGGTGATTTACATGTGGCAGCAGAAGGAAATATCAATTTTGACTATGGAAGCACTATATATTTAGATGGTTCATCATTACAGAATATCGATAATGTTGGTGGTTATTTATGGTTTCAAAATGTAATTATTGATAATGCAGCTGGTATAAAATTATTGGATAATGTTTTAGTTGATTCAATAACAACTTTAAGAAACGGAAATGTAAACATTAATGGAAAACTTTGGGATTTGGAAGATATGGCTCAGGTTGTTCGAGAAAACGGAACTTTAACAGGTTCATTTACTCCAAACCTATATTATGATCTTACATACAAAAATGCTGTATCAACCGGATCAGAACTTAGTACCTACAGTGATGAAATTTATCGTTTGAATTTGAACCTAACTGGTAATATAATTCTTTCAGGCAATGCTAACATCAATCACTCACTGAACTTTACTAGCGGGAAATTAGAAACAGGGTCATTTGAAGCAAAACTTTTAACCACTTCAACCTCTGCAATAACCGGATATGGCTCTAACAATTATGTAATTGGAAATTTAAGAAGAAATGTTGCTACAACAGGTTCATATTATTTTCCTGTAGGAACATCAACAAAATATGAACAGATGAATGTAAATTTTACTCTTCAAACAGGTGTAACAAGTTTACTGGTTTATTTTAATGCAACTTCCCCAGGTACACCAACTGGAATTACGGTTAGTGGAGTTGCAGTCAATAACATGTTAAACATCGGATATTGGACTATGACGCCAAATTCAACAATGACTGGTGGTTCTTATACATCAACCGGATTACTTACTGGTTATACCAACACCGGATTAAATGCAAACACAAATTATTACTTACTCAAGCGTGCTAATTCCTCTAGCCCTTGGCAGGCACTTGGAACACAAATAACAGTAAGTGGTCAATCAAGTGGAAATCCGATACAATTTGCAGCATCAGGATTAACGGGCTTCTCTGATTTCGGTGCAGGATATGGAGGTGGAAGCACTTTACCGATAACACTTTCATCTTTCAATGTAAGTTTAGTTGATAATGAATATGTAAATCTGGAATGGGTAACTTCAGCAGAATTGAATAACGAATATTTTGCAATTGAGCGCAGTGCTGATGGAAAAGATTTCGAAACAATTGGCAGAGTTGAAGGTCATGGGACCAGCCTTGTTAAAAACGAATACAGTTTCAAAGACGAAACTCCTTTAGATGGAACATCTTATTACAGATTAAAACAGGTTGACTTTGATGGTCCGTTTACATATAGTGCAATACAATCGTTGAATAATGCTCAGGTTGTTTTAACTGCCGACGATGTTAATGTGTTTCCTAATCCAGCAACTACAGAAATTAATGTAGCTGTACAAATCAAAAAAGAAGGTGATCAGGAAATTCAGATTATAGATTTATCAGGAAGAATGGTTTATAGTCAAATACAAAGTTTTTACGAAGGACAAAACCAATTTAAATTGCCCCTCGATAATTTACCAACCGGATTTTACTTTGTAAAGTTTGGTGCTGAAGGACAAGCTCCGGTTCTGAAAAAGTTTTTGAAGAATTAAAAATTCAGAATTTTAAAATAAAAAGGCGACCCATCTGGTCGCCTTTTTTTTAATGCTTTCTACCAAATCTCGGTCAATGTCCAGCAATTGCTCGTTTTACTCAGTTAAATCCACAAACGAAACAATAAGAGTTTCAATAAGTAATGAGGTGCAATAAAACACCAAGTTATGTCAGGTCAAAATGAAAACAGACTGCAGTTTGTTACAAAAACTGCCATTAAAACTCATACAAAAACACGATTAATAATTGGCGGCAGTATGCTCGCAGTTGCTCTGTTATTCGGCATCAGTGTTTTCATGTTTGGAAATTTTGGAAACAACACCGAATCTCTTGCGGCTGAAAATCAGAAAAAGGGGCAGCAAAATGCAATTGCTCCTGAAGATCCTACAAGCATAAAAGTTTCGGTTCATGATAATAAGATTTCACTTAGCTGGACAAATATTATTGCTAAGAAAAAAACAAACGAAACACAAACAAATGGAATTTTAATTCTTCGCAAACAAGGATTGATTTGTGAAGATCAATCGTTGGATGCGTCTTTTTCAGCTGAAACAAGAACCTCGTACAATGGATGGGATATTGTATATAACGGAAATCTGATTTCAAATTTCAGAGATGAAAATTCTCTTTCCGGAACTTTCACTTACCTGATTTATGAAAGAAACAATGAAGTAAATTTTTCAGGTTCAAAGGATGCTGCACGGATTTTTGTGTTGAACGGAAATAATATTTCAGAAAACTTAACCGCCAATGTAAAACTGGATGGATTATATATTCCGGAAAACAGTGCTTTAACAATTGAAAAAGATGCAACTCTTTCATTTGAAAGCACTGCTTCTATTGATATTTCTGGAAGGTTAGTTGTGAAAGGAGAATTAAAAAATGAAGCTACATTTCTGACCTTTAAAAACGGAGCACAATTTATTTTTGATCGAAATGAAGGCGGCAAATCAGGAATTCCAAATGCAACTTGGGAATCGGGCTCAACTTGTATAATAACCGGTGTACTAAATAAGCTACCTGATCATTTAAGTCAGTCTTTCGGAAATTTCGTTTGGGATTGTCCAAATCAGAATGTCGATTTAACAATACCAGCACAATTTACCGTAAATGGAAGTTTAGAAATAAAATCAACAGGTTCTTCAAATAAGTCAATTGCTTTTGCCGGAACATCAACACTAAGTGGTGATGCGGATGTTTATGATAATGCTAAAATTGAAACCAAGAATAAAAGCAATGTAATTTTCAATGGAAAAGCACAGCAAAGCATTCGTGGCCAGTGGAATTTACAAAATGTAACCTTCAACAATCCTGTGGGATTTAGTATTGATGGAAATGTATTGGTTAATAAAACAATTGAACTTGTTAATGGTAAAATCAATTTTCTGAACAATGCTTCAATAAAAATTGGCGATGATGTAACTATTAACAGAACCAATGGGTCACTTTCAAATGAGCCGATTTTTGCAGGAACTTATAATCTAAATTATTTCGCACCATGCATCACAGGCGAAGAACTTTCAACTTCAAACATTGCATTAGCTAACCTGAAAATTAATTGCGAGGGCAATGTTACCCTGAGCAAAACTGTTTTTGTAAATAATTCACTGGAATTTGTAAAAGGAAAAATTGTAACCGGAAACTATAATGTTAATCTGAAAAACAATACTGAGAAAAGTTTGAAAGGTTATTCATCGGTCGGATATGTAGTTGGAAATTTAAGAAGAGAAGTGGATGGAAAAGGAGTTTACGATTTCCCTGTTGGAACTTCAGGAAACTATGAATTGCTGAATATTAAGTTGTCAAAAACTGAAGGGTTTACAAATATTCTTGCGCATTTCACAAAAGAAAATCCAGATGAACAACCAATAGCGGAAGTAAGGTTGAATGGTTCACTAGTGAATAACTCGCTTGACTATGGCTACTGGACATTAACACCAAATGGCGAAATAACTTCAGGTAATTATGCTGTTACACTAAATGCAAAAGGACAAAGCAATCATGCTAAAAGCGAAAGATGCTATTGTATTCTGAACCGACAAAACAATTCTTCACCATGGAATTTTAATGGAATTCATTCCATGAAAACACAGCATGTGAGTCATGGTACCGTAACTGCAGCGAGAACCCGGGTAACTTCAATGGGGGATTTTGCAATTGGCTTCAGTGATGCAGCTCTATTACTTTATCAATCTTCATTCAGTGCAACCTTGATTGATAAAAAATTTACCAACCTAACATTGCGCACTTCGGTTGAAGTAAATTATACTTCGCTTATTGCTGAAAGAAGTTCCAACGCTAATGACTTTGTATCAATTGGAGAGTTAACACCTGAAACAACAAACACAAGCTCAATTGAATACAATTTGAGAGATGCCAACCCAATTCCGGGAAAATCATTTTACAGAATAAAGCAAATTGATGCCGACGGAAAAATATCTTATTCCAATATCAGTTTTGTTAATAATGAATCAGGAACCCAGGCTTCGTTAAATACAGAAAAGTAAATATCAACCAGGTCTATTTATCTGTAACACCACAAGAAAAAACACTCATGAAAAAGCTAAATAAAATTATCAATAAATTTTTGATATTGACAGCAGTAATTATTTCAATCTCTTTTTGGGATAACAATGTGTTTGCTCAATGTAACAGCTCCACTCAAAATGCTTCGGTAGCTTCTAACAATACAGGATCAACACAAACATGGTCGCAAAATGCAAACAGCCACCAAACATTAACCGGGGTAACAAATGGAGCAGTTTATAAAGTAAGTTCCTCAAGTTCAGATTTTCTAACAATAAAGAGTGGAAGCGCAGGTAGTGGCGGAACAGTAATTACAAGTGGAAATTCTCCGGTAACTTTTACCGCTACAGCAACAACCATTTATGTTGTGGTAAGAACAAACTCCTCTTGTAATACTTCAAACGGCTCAAGAACAATTTCCTGGTCAGCTAAACCAACAATAACAAGTATTTCAGCAAGTGCATGTACAGGAAGTACAGCAACAATTACTGGTACAGCTCTTTCAGGCGTGACTTCTATTTCAGTTAATGGAACCAATGCCCCAACTTTTTCAATTGTATCATCTTCATCAATTACAGTTACAATACCGGCGAGTTCAACAACCGGAACCATTTCAATTACTGGACCCGGTGGAACAGCAACAAGCGGATCATCTATAACTGTTAATGCAATACCTGTTGATAATGCAGGTATTGATAAGTCATTTTGTGCTGGATCGAACACAACAATTGGTGCTTCGTCCACCGCAGGACGAACTTATAGTTGGTCTCCATCAACCGGATTAAGTAGTTCAACCGCTTCAAATCCAACAGCTTCCCCTCCATCTACTTCTACATATAATTTAACCGAAACTATTACAGCAACCGGCTGTTCTGTAACAAATTCAGCAGTAGTTACAGTCAATCCCTTACCATTAAATAATGCTGGTGGAAATAAAACAATTTGTAATGGTTCAAGTACTTCAATTGGTGCTTCAAGCACTGCAGGAAGAACATATAGCTGGAGTCCTTCAACCGGGTTAACAAATTCAACATCAGCCAACCCAACAGCAAGTCCAACCACTACAACAACTTACACACTTACAGAAACAATTACAGCAACCGGATGCTCATCTTCGAATAATATGGTTGTTACAGTAAATGCGGCACCGGTTCTAAAAACTCCATATGGAGCAACAAGTATTTGTTCAGGAAATTCAGTTAATATTTCAATTGATAATTCTGAAGTTGGGGTCAATTACCAGTTAAGAAATAATAGCGGCAATACCAATGTTGGAGCTCCGGTTGCAGGAACAGGAGGAACTATCAATTTTCCAACAGGTACAATATCATCATCGACTACTTATAATGTACTTGCTACTAAAACCTCAACTTCATGCAGTTTACAAATGACCGGAACCGTTACAATAACCGTAAATACACTTCCCGGAAATAATTCAGGTGGAAATAAAACAGTTTGCGGATCAGGGAACAGTGTGTCGCTCGGGGCAGCAAGCACAGCAGGTCGAACTTATAGTTGGAGTCCAACTACATTTTTAAATAATGCAGCTATTTCAAATCCAACATGCACTCCTACCACTACCACAACTTACACTTTAACTGAAACAATAACAGCAACGGGTTGTTCCGCAACTAATTCCATTGTAGTTACACTTGGTTCAATTCCTTCTGTTTCTATAACTCCGAATTATTGCAATGGCGGAGGTAATGTTCAATTAAACGCTTCATCGGCAACATCTTACTTATGGAGCACCGGAGCAACAACAAATGCAATGAATGTTGATATGGCTGGAACATACGGGGTAACTGTTACAAATGCTTCAGGTTGCACAGCATCATCTTCCTATTTAGTAGCTCTTGAGCTTGTTGTCAATGGAGATTTTTCTGCAGGAAATACCGGCTTTACAACTTCATATACTTATACTGCCGATGTAGCAGGAAATTCGGAATTGGTTCCTGAGGGTTTATATTCTGTTGGAACCAATGCAAATAATTATCACAGTTTGTTCTTCGGTAAAGACCATACTACCGGAACAGGAAATTTTATGATTGTGAATGGTTCAACATCAGCTACACCAGTAACAGTATGGCAGGAGAATATAACAGTGATACCAAATACAATCTATTATTTCTCAGCCTATGCAAGAAGTGTAAATAATGTTGGACCATTTGCACAGCTTAAGTTTGCAATGGATGGAGTAGTTATTGGAACAACTGCTGTTTTACCAGCAGGAGTAAACACAACTGCCGGTCCTTTTACATGGACCAGATTTTATGCGTATTGGAATTCAGGTTCATCTACATCAGCTACGGTTTCCATCGAAGATTTACAGACTGCTGCCGGAGGGAACGATTTTGCGCTGGATGATATTTCGTGCAGTACACTTTCAACAGTTCCATTAACAGTAACACCAACTACTAACAGCCCGGTTTGCGCCGGAAATACTTTGACAATTAATGCAAATGTTTTAGGAGGTGAATATCCAATGACCTATTCATGGTCTGGACCAAATTCCTATACTTCAAGTTCTGTATCAAATACAGTTTCAAGTCCAACGGTTTTAAATTCTGGAGTGTATAGCGTAACTGTAACAGATGCTCATTCTTGCGTGGTGACCGGAAGCACATCAAGTGCAACAATAAATTCATTACCAACAGATATAACACCAAGTGGAACTGCCACCATCAACCCTGGAACATCAACCAATATTGTAGTAGCAGGTTCTCAGATTGGGGTGAATTACCAATTAAGAAATAATATTGGCAATGTAAATGTGGGTAGTCCGGTTGCAGGCACAGGAGGAAACATTAATTTACCCACCGGCAATTTAATGATAACAACAACCTTTAATGTGCTTGCAAGCAATGCAACCACAACATGTACAAAACCTTTAACAACAACAATTACAGTTACTGTAGGATCAACTTTACCAATTAAATTGTTAAGTTTTACTGCTGAAAAATTTAATGCAGATAAAGATGTATTACTGAAATGGAGCACAGCTTCTGAAGAAAACAACGACCACTTTGAAGTAGAAGTAGCAACAGAAAACGGATCAGATGGAAAACTTAAATTCATAAAAATTGGTGAAGTGGTTGGTGCAGGAACCTCTTATTCTCAATTAGATTACTCTTTGATTGATACATCATCAATTAAATCAGGAATCAGGTATTATCGTTTAAAACAAGTTGACTTTGATAAAACAACTACTTATTCTGAAATAGAGGTATTGCAATTCAACAGTACAAATATTCAACTAACTCAACTGTATCCAAATCCTGTAAGTGACCGTTTGTTTTTTAATGTTGATTCTCCGGATGATTGTCAGGTGGAAATTTCAATTAACAATATTGCAGGACAAAAGGTGTTTCTGGAAACCCTGGATTTAACCCCGGGAAACAATTCATTTACATTTGACTTAAGTGAATTAACAAGCGGTCTTTATCTCTTTAATTTACAAGGAGGAACTGATATTCAATTACAACAAAAATTCAATAAAAATTAGTTGGATTTAAAGGAATATACTTATTTAATAATATAATCAATTAAGAAAGGCAATCCAATTGATTGCCTTTCTCATTTCAGAAACATTTTAAGTTTCATCGTGTAAAGAACAGTGAATAAAAGAGTCAATTTATGAAACTTAAACTTTTACAACTCTCTAAACTAAAACTATCCCTAAAACAGAAAATACTATATACTGCAGTTGTATCAATATTATTAATTGGCACATCAACAGGTTTAATTATTTATTTTAATTCAATACCACAATCATCCAAAGCAAGTACATTACCTACAGAAATTGCTCTTTTTACCGCAACACTAAATAATTCCGGCACTACTGTTCAGGTTTATTGGGTCACAGAATCGGAGTTAAATTGTGATTTCTTCACCATCCAGCGAAGTGCAAACGGAATTGATTACTCTCAATTGACTGAAATTGCAGGTGCCGGAACTTCAAATACCCAGTTAAATTACACCTATAATGATATGCACCCACTAACAGGTATTTCATATTACCGATTAAAGTACACCGACATTGGCGGAGAATATCATTACGGCGCAATACAATCAGTAAATAATGAATTTACTCCTCCCGCTAACAATATAAATGTTTATCCGATTCCAGCTTCGAATTGTGTTTATGTTGATGTAAACGCCTATAGCCTATCAACTTCTCAAATAGTGGTTGTAAGTATTACCGGAAAAATTTCAAAAAGTATAACAGTTGATTTAAAAGAAGGAAAAAATAAAATAAAAATAGATATCAATGATTTACCTAACGGAATATATTTTGTGAATCTGCAAGATCCGTCTGGCAATAAGATTTCGCAAAAAATGATAAAAGCATTGTAAATTAATTTAACCTGAATTTTAAAAGCTTTCGGAAGTGATTTCGGAAGCTTTTTTATTAAAAAAAAAGAAGTTGTCAACCCAAACTAAAACACCTCCTACTTTTGCTTTCTTTGCAGTCTCTATGAATTTCGACAGAACTATTGAACCAACATTAAGAGCAATTGAAAAAATAGAATTGCTTCCGGTAAATAAATTTTCATTTACTAACGGATTATCGGCCCATATAATTAATGCAGGCGAGCAAGATGTAATAAAATTAGAGCTTGTTTTTAAAGCAGGTCGCATGCATGAAAATGCAAAAGGTGTGGCTGCTGCGGTAAGTCAGTTGTTACGCGACGGAACGAGTAAGCATAGTTCAAAAGAAATTTCAGAAACTTTTGATTTTTACGGAGCATCCATAAACACACAGGCATTTATTGATACTTCCTCTGTCACGCTTTATACTCTCAATAAGCATTTATCAAAGCTGCTGCCTCTATTGAAAGAAGTATTAACCGATGCTGTTTTCCCAAAAAAAGAATTGGATACATACATCCAGAACAACAAACAAAAACTTCTTGTTAATTTAGAAAAGGTTGAATTTTTATCTCAACGGAAATTCACTTCTTCATTATTCGGAGACAATCACCCGATAGGATACACAACCAATGAAGTTGATTTAAATAACTTATCGGTTGATTTACTTAAACAGTTTTATGAGGCTCGTTTTCAACCACAATATTGTACAGCAATTATTTCAGGAAGAGTAACAGATGAAACAGTAAAACTGATTGAGGAGTTTTTTGGAAATGATATTATTTCAGAAACCAAAATCACTTCTATTTCTGCGAATTTAATTCCAACTCCCGGCAATGAACACTATGAGTTTAAAACTGATGCGGTTCAGTCAGCTATTAGAATCGGGAAAAGATTTATTAATCGTCGCCATGCAGATTATCAAAAGGTGAAAGTGATGAACATGATTTTTGGCGGATATTTTGGTTCCCGTTTAATGTCTAATCTTCGAGAAGATAAAGGTTATTGTTATGGCGTTTATTCTTCCGTTGCATCTTTTTTGAATGATGGGTATTTGTGTATTGCTGCTGAAGTCAATGCTGATTCCACTATGGATGCAGTTGCTCAAATAAAACATGAATTAAAATTACTTTGCAACGAAAGAGTAACTGAAGAAGAATTAACACTGGTAAAAAACTACATTATGGGCACCATCCTTTCTGATACAGATGGTCCATTTAATGTTTCAGAAATTGTAAAAAGTTTAGTGGTTTATGATTTGGACCTGTCGGAATTCCAAAAAGGAATTTCAGATATGATGAGCAGTACTTCTTCTGACATTCTCTCGCTCGCTAATAAATACTTTGTTTCTGATTCAATGATTGATGTAATTGTAGGAAAGAAGTAAAAAAACCTAAATAATTTTCTGATCAAACCCGTAAGATTTTATAAGAAAATTGAAACCACTTCGTTTCGGCTTAGCATATCTTTACAAAACAACGGTAAATGAAGTTGCTAAAAAAAATAGTTGTTTCTCTTTTATTTCTGATTTGCCTTTCTGGTATTGTAAAGTCTCAACCATTACAAGCACCCGATTTGCAATGCGTTAATGTTTTATCAAATGGAGATATTTTACTTACCTGGTCAGTTCCGCAGCCAGATGCATGTGGTGTTTTTTTTGGCTATGTTATTTGGGGCAGCAATGGCGGTGCTTATGTACTAATTGATACTGTTTTTAATCAGGCTCAAACAACTTATACGGCAACAGGCTTAACGGGCACATGGAATTTTTACATGGAGAGTGCCTATTCGTGTGCAGGTTTTACTCCGCTTTCAAGTGATACACTTGACACAAATCTGCCGACAGCACCTGTTATTGATTTCGTTTCTGTTACACCCGATAAAAATGTTTTAATCCAATTTCAGTCAAGTACATCTCCAGATGCTTATGCATACATTATTTATAAAGTAGTTTTAGGTATTAACTTTCCCATTGATACAATTTACAATGGTAATGCAACACAATATATTGATTCAGTTTATGATTCAGGAACAGGATCAATTACTTACACAATTGCTACAATGGATAGCTGTGGCAACACAGGTTTAATAAGCACGATTCCTCACAACACTATTTATGTATCAGCTATAACCACTAATTGCAGTACCACAGGGAAACTCGTCTGGAATAAATACAGAAACTGGTTGGGTGGTGTTAATCATTACGATGTATTTGTTTCAATAGCAAATCAACCAAATAGTTTATTGGTAAGTACGAATGACACATCTGCTACATTTACTTATGGCGCAGATAGTATGTGTTTTACAATAGTTGCTTATTCAGGCAATGCTCTATTTACATCTTTTTCAAATGTTTATTGTTTGCCTCCAAATCCAAGTAGCCCTGTTCAGGATTTTTATATTCGAAATGTTACAGTTTCAGGTGATGGTATAATAGATATATACTTTAGTATGAATAAGAATTCTGATGTACGAACCTTAAAAATGGAACGGGGAACTGACGGAATAAATTTTAGTGCTATTTCTGTTATTGATATTCCTGCTGATTTAACCATTATTAATATGTATTCCGACAGCACTCCATTAACTGATCAACTTAGTTATTACTATCGCTTACAGGCTCTTGATAGTTGTGGGGCAGAAACATTTTCAACCACTGGAAAGAGCATCTGGTTGGATGGTGGTGCTTATAGCAGTTTGATTAACCATCTGGAATGGGAGAGTTTTTCCATTGATTATGGCGATGTAACTACTTATTCTATATACAGAAAAATAACCACGACATATGACTCAGTTACTTCTGTTTCATTTTCAAAATTAGATTTCGAGGAGTCAGTTGCACAATATGTTGAGCAAAACGGAACACTTTGCTATGTGATTGTGGCAACTGATACATTAAATTTTCCAAATGGAATTATTGATACAGTCCGCAGTTCATCCAACGAATTATGCATTGATCAACTCGTAAAAATTTTAGTACCCAACGCTTTTGCACCAAATGGCAAGAACAATATTTTTAAGCCTGTATTGCGATTTGCCGATAACAAATCATACTTGTTTGAAGTTTATAATCGTTGGGGAGGATTATTGTTTTCTACAAAAGATGCTGCTGAAGGGTGGGATGGTTTTTATCAGGGGCGATTAGCAGAACAAGGAGTGTATGCCTACCTGGTTCAGGTGATTGACAACCAAGGACACAATGCTGAGCGAAAAGGAACAGTGATGTTGCTTCGTTAAATTAATGCACCACAATAATTTTTTTAAAAAAGCTTTTTTCGTTTCTCTTTATTGTAATATAATATACCCCTTCAACATATTCACTTACATCAATTTCAGATTCGTAATTTTTAACAGGAACAGTATTTAATATTTTTCCTTCTGAATTTGATATAGAAACAACTGATTGATCATTGGTGTTTTTCAAAATTACCTTTACATAACTACTTGCCGGATTTGGATAGACATTGTAAATCATAGCTGTAACTTCATGTATATAAGTTGTATCAATGGTGGTATCCTTTGGTGCTACATATAACATAGAATCAACATTGTAACTCATTAATGATCTTGCAAATGTTCCGGCTAATAATTTGTGGTTTAGTGTATCATATTCAACTTCATAAACCGCACAAACCGGCATTCCAATACCCAATCTTTCCCAGTGGTTACCACTACTAATTGTAGCGTATACTCCTCCATCTGTTGCAACAAATAATACTGAATCATTATGATCCGGTAAAATATAAATATCGTTAACGGCTAATTGAGGAAGGTCTCCTGAAACATCTATCCAGGTTGCCCCATTGTTATCAGAACGATGAACATGAGGTATAAATTCATTCTCCTTATAACCAGAGTGAGTTACATAAACGCCGGCCGCTGAATTTGGTGAAGCATGAATACTAGTCACATATCTTTCCGGTAAAATTCCTGTAATATTATTCCAGCCAACCCCCTGATTTAAAGAGCGCCAAACATTTCCATCGCTTGTTCCTGCATACATATTATTTCCATCAATAGCAGACTGATCAATTGTTGAAATATTATGAAACCGCTCTCCGAAAATATTTCCATCAGTTAAATCATTACTGATTGGTGAAACAAATCCGCTTCCGGCTGAATAACTATAAATTTTATCTGTGGCGAGATATATAGTGTATTGATCTTGTGGACTCAGAAAATATGGCATATCCCAATTTCTCCGGTCGTTAGGATCTGGTAAAGCTCCTACATCATTAAAATTATTTCCTCCATCAGTTGTTTCTGTGATTCCCCCATTCTGTGTTTCAAAATAAAAAAAGTCCGGGTCTACCGAATTATATCTCGCCTGAAATCCGTCGCCTCCATAATATCTATCCCAATTATTTAATACAGTTGCGTTTCCTCCGGTTGTTCCGTTATCCTGAACACCACCAACATATAATCCACTTTGAAAAGGGTGAGTTACAACTCTGTAAAATTGATTATCCGGAATGTTTTCAATATCAGACCAATTGGAAGAAGCAAAAGGTTTTGAATAAATTCCCCCATCAGTCGAGGCAAAAACATTCGTATTACTAAAGCTCACACAATGATGGTCTCCGTGTACAATATAGTTCCACCACTCTGGAGCACCGAGAGCCCAATTTGTACCTCCATCATCGCTTCTCCATAAATCAACTCCGCACAACCATAATTCATTGTTATTTGTTGGGTTCACAAAAATTCCGCCACTATACCAACCCTGTCCGTTTAATGGGTTATTCAAACCATTTGCTGCTAGTTGAGTCCAATTATTTCCACCGTTGCTTGTTTTATAAATACCATATAAATCGAGTGTCGTATCAACAAAAGTGCAATAAAGAATTTGCGAATTTGTTCCAGACATAGTCATACTGATTCTTGAAAATATTCCTGAAGGCAAACCATTAGACAGAATATTCCAATTGACTCCACCGTCGGTAGTTTTATAAATATGCGCATCAACCCCCCATATTATTCCTTCATGATTGTTTCTGATTCGATTCCAAGTGGCAGCATACAATGTATTCGGATTATTGTAATCCATTTGCAAAGCAATTACTCCAGTTGAGTCATTCACATATAAAACCTGACTCCAGTTTGCACCACCATCAACAGACTTATATAACCCTCTATCAGAATTTCGAACCATGGGCAAACCCATGGTAGCTGCATAAATAATCTGAGTATTATTTGGATTAATTTTTATTTCGGAAATAATTCGCTGATCACTCAAACCTAAATGAGTCCATGTGGCTCCACCATTAATTGATTTATATACTCCATCTCCTATAAATGGAAATCCGCTGATATTCAAATCACCTGTTCCTACATATATAATATTTGAATTTAAAGGGTCGAGGGTAATACAGGAAATTGAAAGATAGGGTTGACCATCAAAAATAGGAGTCCAGTTTGCTCCTCCATCAGAAGTTTTAAAAACACCACCGCTCGCACATCCCGCATACATAATGTTATTGTTATTCGGGTCAATGGTTAGAACATTAAATCGTCCGCCAATATTCCCGGGGCCTTCTAATAGCCATGGCAAATCAAATCCTGTTAATGAGCGTGAATGTCTTGAATCTTTTAATGCTTCTTGAATTGCTTGATCATAGGCCTTAATTGAAAAAAAAGTATCAGGAAAACTTCGCTGTAAAAAAAACTGTTCGCTTATTTCATTTAAATCTTCTTCTTTTCGGGAAATTTCTTCTCTTAAAAATATTTTATCAAATGAGGGTTTTTTTGTCAAGAGAAAAATTGTTGAAACAAAAGCGACA
>Ga0209596_1001213_pt1 | contig 22587 bp, 22 predicted proteins | sample M_130807_MF_Meta_FD_187314 | JGI IMG/M metagenome (GOLD analysis project Ga0209596, IMG submission 187314) | Freshwater microbial communities from Lake Montjoie, Canada to study carbon cycling - M_130807_MF_MetaG (SPAdes) (version 2) | ecosystem: Environmental > Aquatic > Freshwater > Lake...
ACCTGATTCTAATAATGCTCCCATTTTAGTTTTTTTTTGTTTTTTTTTTGTTTAGTTTATTTTTATGTTTTATTTCATTTTAGACATTAAGTCTTTCATTCTAAGGAATTGAGGATTTTCATAAGTTTTGTTCTCAATTAAGTTAATCGCTGAACCTGTCGTTGGTGCGTTTTCAATTTTACGCTCAAATGATTCATTCATTGATTGACTTGTTGTAGGTGAAAGTTCGTCTTTAATGGTTTTGTACAAACCTTTAGATTCTTTGATTGATTCTACACCATCAAATCTTCTTAAAATATTGATTTTTTCTTGTTTTGATGTTGAGTGTTCAGTGAACAAACGTGTAGCGTATGCTAAGTTTGAGTTGAATACCGCAACTTCATTCAATTTATTTCTGAAGATGTTTAATGCTTTTCTGTATTCTTCATTCTTTTCTCTAAGAACTTGTACTTCTTTTGTGTTACTTTCTTTAAGTGCCATGTTAAATGCTGAGTGAGCTCTTGGTTTTGGTAAACCACCTTTTCTACCCGCAATACTACCTGTACCTAATGTCCGTACACCTTCTTTGGTTTCCGCTTTTTTGACCATCTTGTTTTTTCCAAGTTTGTCACCTAAGTTTTCACCTTCCTTATATTCAAATTTTGCTTTACCCGTACCAACCGCTCTAGGACCTTGTTTCATTTTTGTTTTGAAACCTGTTCCTTGATTTGGATTTTTAGAGTAAACTTTTACGTTAGGACCTTTTCCCATTCCAACTCCTTTTGGTTTGATAGTTTTCTTACCTGACTTAGATTCGTACATATTCATTTCATCCATGTCGTATTCTTCTTCCATGTCGTATTCTTCTTCCATGTCATCATCAAATGAGATTTCATAAACAACTTCAGATTCACCATCCATTTCGTCTTCTTCACCAAATTCAGATGAACTAAATTCATCGTCTTCAGAATCTCCAAAAGAGTCATCCTCGTTAAAAACTTTTTCAACGATTTCATCGATAGATTCAAATTCGTCAGAATATTCTTCGTCCTCATCAACCTCCATGTTGTCATCGTCGCCAAACATTTCATTAAACTCCATGCCTTCCTCTTCAACTCCTTCACCAACAATCATATATTCTTTGTTTGCTTGGGTATCCTTAAGATTGATATTACCGCCAGCGTCTTTCGTTACTACGATATTATCATCAGGTCCCATCAATTGGAATACACGAAGAACTTCTTCGTCTGATTTGTCAGTTAAGTCGATAGGTTCTGCCATGTCATCATCTGACATGTCTTCGTCTTCAACGTCTGTATCTTGGTTATCAACATCCATGTCCATGTCATCCATGTCCATATCCGCATCGTCTTCAACCTCGTCATCTGATTCTTGTTCAAATAGAGATTCTTTTACCAATTCTTTGATTTCTTGCGACATTGTTGAAGCAAGTATTCCTTTTGCGTTTTCGGCAACCGCTTCTTCCAAATTTTTCATTTGAATGATTGCATCTTCTACTAATGATTTTTCTTTTGCCATTGTGAGTTTTATATTTTTATATATAAATATTACCAATTGTGAAAAAAGTTTAATTTAACTCAATTCCAATCCGTTTATTTATTAATTAATAAATATCACCCATTTGACAAAAAATAAAAAAGGAGACCTTTTGGGTCTCCTTTTAATTTATTATTGAAATTTAATTTACTCTATTACTTCATTAATTTTACTTTCAACAATTGCCGTAATTCTCCAATCTTGGGTATACGACCCGAAAATCTTAGTTACTTTTGCCTCAACATCAGTTGGGGTGAATCCGTTCACTAATTTTTCTTCTCTTAATTTTTTAATTTTTCCTGATTCAGAATCTACTGAATCAATTGTAACTTTTGCTACGAAATACTTTTCTCCTTGTTCCATGTTTAATAATTTTTTTTTATCTGTTTCCTAAATAATCGTTCAATTTTTTCATTAAGTCAAGCGATTTGTTTCCTGAATCCCCAACATGTCTTTCTACCGACATTCTTTTTTCTTCTTCAATGTTCTCTTCAAAATTACCTTTATCTTCTTTATTTAAGAAAAGATACGCTCCTGGTGTTGATGGAGAAGAAACTAAGTCAAAACAGATTAACTCAAAATCGTCTTGTACTTCATTCTGTTCACCAATCTTTTTTAAAGACCCAACACCTCTTGATGAGATACCAAGGGTTACACCTTGTCTTAAGTAGTTTGCCGCCATATCTCCTTTAGTCGATACAATTCCTCTTTCGTGGAATCCTGGACTTGTCAATAATTTTAATTTACCCATTAAGGTTGGTCCTTCCCACCAAACATCTGTAATTAAATGAGACACTCGGTCTAAATCAATTAGTGATGATTCGGGGTGATTTAACTCAGATAAAGAGGTTCCCTTTTGGATTAGTTTTTTATAATTGTCCGCTTCTCTTTTAAGGATACGTTCAGGATATATTCTACCGTTTCTATTAGGTGTATTATATTTTTGTAAAACCGCATAAAACTCAAATGGTTTAGAATGGTCCAACATATTCGTTGATTCTAATATGTAAGAATTTTGTTCACTTTTTGGTGAAATATACCCAGCATCGTATTCAACAAGAATTAATTTTTTATTTATTTCATTTTTAATATTAATATACATTGTCGTTTTGTTTAAATTTCCATTTATAACCTCCAGCACTTTTTCTTTGATTATTACAAACCATTCTGATTGTGTTTCGATTTATTAATAAATACTCGGAAACTTCCTTTAATGATTTCCATTCTTTTAATATGTTACCATCTAACGAATATTGGATAACTGGTTTATATTTAGATTCAATACAGTACTTGGATTGTTTTTTACCAAACATAGAATTATTTTTGCCTTTTCTTTTTTCGGATAACAATTTTCTACCCTCATCAGACATTTTTCTTTTTTTTGCCGATTCGCTCATTAATTTTATCGTTTTACTACTAAAAACTCTATTTTTTAATTTTTGAGAAATTAACTTATTAACCTCATCTCCAAAATTACCTCCATCCCCACCATCTGTTAAATTTGTTAATTTACACCCAAGTTTTTTATAATGAGAAATCCATTTTTTTTCAGAATCACTCCATTCATTTTTTTCAACAATATCAATAATTTCCATGATTGGTAGGTTTCCTGATTTAAGTAGACCATTAATCCAATTATTTTTATAGGTGTTTTTGTATTTAGACTTACGAATATGTTCCGTTAATCTATTATTTGGGTCATCTGATTTACCAATGTATTTAATATCTAAAGTTATTGGGTCCTTTAATAAATAAATAAAAGTTACTGTATTATTCATTTGTTTATTTAACAATAAATATTAAAGATTATCTATTTGTGTTACTAATTCTTTTCTTTTACCATTTTTAGTTGGGTAAAACTTAAAGTATTCGTGTTCATTAAAACTTCGTTGTAGAATGTCTTTTGTCATTTTTTTCAGAGAATCTCGTAATCTAATTGATTTGAAGTCTGTTTCTTGTTCTTTTAGGTAAATGTTAATTTCTAAATTTAAGAATGATTTTTTTCCTGTAGACAATCCACTTGACCGTAAATCTAAATCAACAATAAAGTTATCGTCAAATAAGTGTCTATCAATACTACCATGTACAATGTGTCTTATTTCCCGACTTAGATTTAAAACAACCCTGTTCCAATTCTCTGTGTCTTTTATTGGTTCTACCCATGTTTGAAGATTTAAATAAAGTGATTTAAAGTTTATTGAGTCTACCGTGCCATACACGACTTTTGTAGACTTGAATCCTTGGATTTGTGAGGTTTTCCCCTTTTTCATTAATTTCCATATTTTTATAGTTTATTTTCCAAAAAAATAGGTATTATTGTTCCAATAGTCAAAATAAATTAAAATGGAAAGATATTTGTAATATATGCTAATAATCAAAGTGGAAAAGGGTAATCTTGAAAGAGCCCTAAAAATGTACAAAAGTAAGGTCATTAAAACAAGACAAATGTCTGAATTAAATGGACGTAAAACATTCGTTAAAAATTCTGTGAAAAATAGAGAAATAATGAAGAAATCAAAATACGTTCAACAAAAGTTTAAATCTAACGAAGATTAAAGAGTTTCTTTAAGATTTTTTAATTTAAAATAAGATAGTTTGTCATACTTTTCTGATTCAACTTTTTCAATTGTTTCGGTAATCGTATTTAATGTACCGATATCAGAATCTTCTTGCAACGCTTTTAATTTTACAATTACCTCTCCTTTAATTGAATCAAAATTTTCTTTTAAGACAGAATCGTCTGTAGATAAAAATTTCATTAAATCTTTCTTTTCAGATTCATTTAATCCATTAATATAACTTGAGATTGTTTTATTTGCAACACTCACCATGGTAGTTAGTGGTAATTGTATAATTTCTTTATTAATTGGTTTGGGAACCATTAAAGATTCTTTAATCAATTTTTTACTTTTGATTTTAGATTCGATAGTTAATACGTCAGTTGAAAATAATCCATCAACAGTTTCGTATAGGTTTTCTGATTTAACATTACCAACCCAAGTCTTTAGATTATTTAACTCAGAAGATTTAATTTTGTTAATGGTATTTTCATACATGGTAATACACTCATGTATATAATCATTAACCGTATTTTCCTTTAAACCTTTCTTAGAACTTAATTCATCGTATAGATAAAATATCTTACTGATATTTTTATTCTCTAATACTAATTTTTTAAAATTTTTTAATTCATCTTTAAAAGTATCGTTAGAATATGATTCTAATAAAACTTTTTCTATCTTAGATTTTAATATACCAAACTTAATCATTTTCGTTTTTTTATTATAAATATCAATCTTTTAGAAGTTTACTCAGTTGAGCCTCCATTTCTCCTAAAGAATTTTTTCCCTTGGATAAATCAATATATGAATCCTCATCCGTTAATGAGTTTGATTCTAATAGAATTTTTAAGTTATCTCGTTTAAAAGATTCTGGTGTCATTCCCGCACCTTCACCTGGCTCAGGTGGGGGTGGTGGTGGCATTGATTCTCCTCCCCCTTCATCACCTCCTGGAGGTGGTGGAGCTCCTCCAGCATTTGCGGTTGACCCTGATTTATTACCGTATAGTTTGTCAACGTTATCAAATATTCCTGAATGAGTAATGATTGTTGCGGTGTTTGTTAACTCAGCACCAACCGCTTTCTCAATACGTTGTTGTTGTAAATCAAGTTTAATTTCTTCATCAGAGAACCCTAATACATGTTTTTTGGCCCATGATACTGATACAGGGGCGATACCTTCGATAGCGGTAACCGCGTCTTTATAAAGTATAATCTTCTCTTTCCACAAATCAACTTTTAATAAGTCCGCTTGAGATGATGGGTTAGTTAAACCTAATGTAAAGTTTGATAACTCGTCCTCAAACCCTAATAGGAATAAGTGAATGATTGCAATTTTATTCATTTCAGCAATCATACATTTTTGAATTCTATTAATGGTTCTTGCAAAACGAATATCCATTAACGATAGATTTTTACCGTCACCAACAATTTCTTCAAAACCTAAAAAAGCTTTAGGAACACGTAGTGCGGTTAATAATTTCTTTTGGATGTATTCTATATCGGCGATTTCCGATAAGTTCTGTGCCCCTGGTAATGTATCGATAGGATTTGCTTGTGCGGGGTCACGAACAGGAATAAAGTAATCTTGGTCAACCGCCATTTGGTTGAATCGTAAATCTACGTTTCCTGTATTTTTATCAACAACTTGGTCTCTTTTAAATTTGTTTGCAACACGTTGTACATATGCCTCAACATCTTTATCATCCATGTTACCGACAAATACTTTAAATACTCTTCTTTCAGGAGCTCTTGATGTTCTATAAATTAACATCGCGTCTTCAGATAACAATAACTGTTTCCAAATACGTCTTGCCTTTTCTAACATGGAAGTACCGTAGGGAAGTTTTCTATCATCACCTAATAATCTAAAGTGAGCAATCTCCCATGAATTGAACTCCATGTCCTTAGCCTTCCATTTAAATCTTAAACCTTTGTTTTCAATAGGTTCATCAATGTTTTGTTTTGCCGCTTGAGCTGGCATTCCCCTCTCCAAACGTTCAATTTCGATGTTTGGAAGTTGCATACAACCAACAATACCTTTATCCGAATCTAATTTTAGGTAGACAAAGTTATCGCCATATTTACATGTATTTCTTACCCACATAGGTAAGTTTGTATTAATATCTAACACATTATTAAATAAATCGGCTAGTATTGATTTGATTCTTTTTGATTCAGAATAGATTTGTAACATATATCCGTTCTCATCAACCGTTGTTGATTCTTCACCATAAATGTCTAACGCCGCAGAAATTTCAGGAGTATACTCCATAGATTCGTAATCGTAAAATGATGACAATCTTGTTGGTTCATAATAAATCGATTGGGTATACATGTTACTCTCAATCTTTGTCCATTGATTTGCTAAGTAATATGTTTGTTGAGCTTGTAATAACTCTTTATCGTATTCTTGTTTAGAAGTAGTCTTTAATAAGTCTTTTCTGTCAAACTTATATGTTGGGTAATCCTGATTTAACAGGGCGTTAGGTCCAAATGCGTGGGATAACCTTTGCCATACTGTTAAATTTCCATTGTCGTTATTTTCCATATTCTAAATTTAATTCTTATTAGGGATAACTAAATAGTTATGAATTCCCTTTGTTTTTGGTATTATTATTTGCGTTGTTGTCAGACCCCCCCTGTCGATTAATATTGTTATCTCCACCGGGTTTTACTGAACTTATACCTTGACCAGGAACATTCAATTTACTTCCATTGAATTTTCTACCTGATTTTTTTCTTCCTACTAATCCCATTGTTTTGTTTTATTATAAATATTAACGACCACCAAATAACCAACCGTATTTCGCATATTCCTCACGACCAACATTAGTATTTGAGAATTGGTTAATTCTGTCTCCACCATAAGGCATTACAGGATTGAATTCAATTTGTTTACTGGCGGAGTGGTTATTATTAACCGACCAAGAATCTAACATAGCCTTAGTATGTTCAGTTACTTTAGTTAAATTACTAAAAGATGATTCGGCAACATATGTCGCCATAGCAATAGACATAATTAAATCATCATGGTGACCCTTTTGGTGGTCAGGTCTACCACTGATATAAATAAACGTATTCATCTCATTATAGAGTCTTGCACTATATATTTTAAAATCGTGTCTCATAACCTCTTCAAAAGACGCAATTATTTGAACTCGTTTATTGTTAAAATTTATTCCAGGAATTTTTTCTAAGGCTTTAGGGTCGTATTTCCATTTGTTTGCACTATCCACACCGTCAACATAAAGATTCTTGTAACCCATTTCCTGCATCTTTCTTGCAGTTGAGACTCCCATACCCCCTGTGATATCTATCACAACAAAACAAGAATACATATTAGCCCATTTATAACAAATCTCGGCCATTGTGTCAGGAGGTAATTTACCAACATATTCGGCAACTTGTTCTCTCGTATCAAAATCAATTATTTGGAACGAACTAAAATCCTCACTATCTCCACGACTGACATCGACACCCATAACATACTTGTGACCAATAACAGGTTCTTTCCATATCCATAAAGCATTCCCCATCATTTTAGTTTGGGGTTCAGTTATCATATTTTCACGAATCTTTTGTAATAATACCGAATCAAATACGTTATCACCTGACCCCAAAAAATTACACTCCAACTCTTGTGATACTTTTCTCTTATCGTATTTAAGTTTTTTAACCATCCCCTCAAACCAAGAAGAACAAGGTTTATATCCCTCGTCCATAATTTCTCTAAGTTTAATGTAGTCTCTGTCATCAAATGAAATATCACCCCAACTTATAATATTATCTTTATCGTATTCTTCTTTGTTTAATAAATAATGAATAACATTATCTGTCTTAACAAGATATAAATCTTTAGTATATCTTGGGTCTCTATACCAAAACATTTCAGTGATTTTAAAATCGTTCATGTTTCTTAATGCTTGGTCATAGATTTCGTAATAAATTGCATCATAACCATTCGGTGTTGAAACGACAATCACTTTACCCCCTGTAGATAGGGACGCCATACAAGCAGACCAAAAATCACTGTCGGCTTCGATAAAGGCCGCCTCATCAAATATTAATATTGTCGGTGTAAATCCACGTAAAGCATCCTTTGATGTTGCAACCGCTTTAACTTCACATCCGTTAGTTAATTTATAATGTTTCTGTGAGTTCTTATCAAGTGAAAACCCTGCATTAGTCCATGACGGCCATTGAGACACAAATGCCTTAATTTTATTCGCCATCTCAACAGAAGTATCCAACTTATTTGCAATAATTAGAATTTTTTCAGGTCGTTCTTTTTTAGCGAAAACTAATTTTTTTGATGCCCATCCTGCGGTTACTGTGGTTACTCCAGCCTGTCGGTATTTTAAAGCAATGTTTTCATTATAGTTCTCATAATCCTCTAGCAATGAAATTTGGTCAGGAAATAATTCCAATGGGACATATTTTGACACAGTGTTATCATATGTTTGTAAGTATGTTCTTAACGCATAAGGTGTGTCCCTCATACATTTTACATACTCCATTAATAACTGTTCTTTTGTTAAAGTCATAAAACCATTTTTATATAAATATCAAAACCCCCATTTAAATTAATAAATGAGGGTTTATATAAATTTAATCTTTATTTTAAAAACCTAAAGAAGATAAATCAATGTCATCTAAGTCATCATCTTCATCATCGTCATTATTCATACTATCTTCGTAATCTTGTTTCTTCAAATCCTTAACAATTTCGTCAACCATTCTTTGGATAAATTGAGTTCCTTGTGGGTCACCATTTAAAATCAATTTTGCAACTCTAAAAAATTCTTTAGCATCTAACTTAGAGAATCTCATGAAAAGATAATGTTGGATATGTTTCATATCATCTTCGAATAATTCCGCAGGATATGTGTCAATAAATTTCTCCCAAAATACAGGGCCTAATCTTGAATCCCAAATCTCAGCAGGTAACGTATCTTCAGCGTTCATAACCAATTCTTGTTGTTTCGGGTCGTCAGGTAAACCATGGGTACCAAATACCTCATAAACACCTTTTACTAACTCGTGAATAAGTAATGGGAATGTTGCCGCTCTTGCTTTAACTGTTGGTGGGTCGGTTTGTTCGTCAACTTCACTTTGACCCATTTGTCCACCGCCTCCACCAGCCATTCCTTCCATATCAGGATATATCCAATACATATGTTCCATCAATGATTGTGTCACACCATAAAGGTTTAATAATTGTGGGTCTAATCTATTTAATTCTTCACCAACCAAAACATACATATGACCACCTTTAAATGCTGCCCCTTGTATTAATGAGTTAATAAATCTTCTTTTTGCCTTTTCTAAATTGAATTGTTCAAACGCATCTGCAAAATTTAATAAATCTTCAGTGTGTTCTTCCGCCTCTTTAAACGCATCTTCAACTTCTTCTTCTTCAGGTTCTTGAGGTTCTGTTCTCATACCTTTGGCGGCACTCATACCACCATGAACTAATTTGGCGTCAAATTGTAACGAACCTTTAGGAATTCCAAGTTCTTTCTTAACCAAATCAATTGCCAAATTTTCAAGATATTCTTTGTTTTGACTTTCTATTCTTGAGATTTGTTGTAAACCTCCCATAGCCATACCCATAAGGTTCATTAAAGGATTTGCACCTTGTAGTGGAGCCGTATTACCTAAATAACGTCTAACCTTTTCCACAGAGTCTTTAAATCGTTTAGACGAAACCACCTCAATAAAATCTCTATCTCCACCTGGCATCGCAGGATGTTTGTGATACGGAGTTTCTTTAGAAGTAATTTTCCTTTCAATCCCGGGTTCCATTCTTTCAGGTCCTTCGTAATCAATCGGAGCCTCTCTTAAACTTGATTTAATTTCGGTTAAAAGAGAACGTTCTCTATTTGTTAAACCTTCAGATAAAGATTTTTTCTCTAATTGTCTTTTAGTTCTTAGTATTTTTTCCATTTTTAAATTCAAGCTCATATTATTTTAATTTAATTCCTATTGATTTAAATGACAACCAACTTGGTAATTTTCCTTTAGATGCCTTAGGTGCCTTCTCAGGTCCTGGTTTAGGACGATAAGGAGTTGAAGGTTCATTTGGTTTTGTTATTGGTTCTTTAATCTTTGGTTTAGATGGTGCTACATCTTGTTCATCAACCTCACGTTTGTGTGCCTTTGGAGCCTTTTTAGGTCCTGGTTTAGGACTATAAGGAGTTGAAGGTTCATTTGGTTTCGTTATTGGTTCTTTAATCTTTGGTTTAGTTTCTTGTTCAGACACTAAAGATAAGAAATCTTTTTTAGACATTTTAGGGGTAATATGTTTTTCGACTAATCTCATGATTCTTTTCTCAAGTTCACTTTCACCCATACTAACACTTGGTGAAATTTGGTTTAAGTTCTTTTTAGTCAATCCTGCGGCAGTGCTTGCAACTTTTTTATAATAGTCTCCCATATCAAATGTTTCTTTTGTTTCTTTTTTCTTTTCAGGTAATTTTTTAAAATTTGTTTTTTCTGCAAATTCTTCGGCCATTTTACACCATTTTTTTTGTTCTTTGGTTTTACCATCACCACATTTTGCAAAGAAATATTTTTGTTGTTTTTTTGATTCGAATTTTTCTTGGAGTTCTTTATCTTCAAACATTCCCATCCCATCAGCGCTTGCGTCAGGGTCATTAACAACATCTAATGTCGAATCTTCTTCCATAGGTGTTGCAGTTACTGAATTATCACTAGGATTTTTTTTAATTGCGTAACCTTTATCACTTGGTGGTAATGCCCCCCCTTTATCACCAACTTTATAAGATGGTTTTGCCGGTAATGGAGTTACTTGTTCTGATAATCTACTATGTAAAGCATTTATTTGTCCCTCATTCAAATCAGAAAGAAGTGAACCACTAAATCCGTGGTTAATTAATTGAAGTATTTTTCTATTATTAGTTTTCATAAACTACTTTTTTTTCGAATTCAAGAACTATGTCCCTTTCATACAATTTATTTTTAACCGATTCCTCAGTTTCTCCGAATCTAAACACTAATCTTTTGTTTACCTCAAAATTAGTTGTTTCGGTTTCGTTCTCCCAAGATAAAGCAATTACACCATCAATTGCATCCATCATTGAAAAATAATCAGAATTTTGTATTACCGATAAAGTTATTTTATCGTTTTTTAAAACCCCAACTTTATTTATGTGTTCCAAATCAGGTGGTGATGGATATCCGTTAGATGGTTTAGATTCCCAAGAGTCTCCCCAAATACTTTCCAAATCTACAGAGAAAATAAATTCGTAAATATTATCTCCTTTATAGTTTGGTCCTAATTCATTTACATAAATTAAATAACTCATAGAATACTACCTTTAGGTGTTACTCTAAGTGTTTTATTATTATATTCAAATACTAAGTTATTATTTTTATTCTTTCCTAAAAGTTTCGCTTTTGGGTATTTTGTGATAATTTTTGTTGAAGATATCTCTTGAGAGATACTTTCCGATAAACTTTTAATTCTTTGAGCGGTTTTTTTGTTTTTTTCTGACTCAGTTAATTGTTTTTTCTTTTTTTGTTCAGTTAAAACTCTTTCTCTTTCGTCAATTTTAAAATATTTTTTTAAAATATTATCTACTTTAGATTCTGAGAACATTCCCTCAATCATCTCTTCCATGTGACTTGCGTGGTCATCTGATATTCTATGGTCATTAATTTTTCTAGGTCCTCTTGGTCTGTGTCTTGGATACTCTTCAACATCATCATCAATATCACTTACTTCATTTGTAAATAAACGTTTAACAAAGGCTTCAGGGTCCTTAATCTTATCTTTATCGTCACTCATAAAATCTTCTCCCATTTCAGATTTTTTGGTTTTCACTTTAAATGGTCTACCAGTTTTTTCTTTATAGAGATTAAACATTTTTTCTCCGTCATTATTACTAAACCACTTTTGTTTATCTCCGTATTTATCTTGTAACTTTTGAAAACTATCAAATTCTTCAGTATCAAAATCATCATAATTACCTACACCGTAGATTTCAGAATCTTTAGCCATTCTGTCATTTTCATCATAATAGGTGTCACCTTTATAGTCATTTCTTCTCATATTACCGAATGACCCATACATACTTTCACCCATTTCACCTTCAGGTTCTGCAGGTGGTTCGGTTTCTATTCCTTCTTCACCCATTCCTTCTTCACCCATTCCTTCTTCACCCATTCCTTCTTCACCCTCAAATTTAGACATAATTTCTTCTTTGTCCTCTTCTTCTAATGAATTTAAATCAAGTGCCGATAATACCGAATTAATCACGTATTTTGTATCGTTAGAGGTCATTTTGTTTTCTTCATCAGATGAAAAAGCTCTTAATTTTTGTGCTAATTTACCTGTTAATTTTTGAATAGTTTTTAATGTTACTGGACCATCTTCTTGTCCTTCTTCAGTTCCCATCTCATCTTCCATTCCCATATCGTCTTCCATTCCCATATCGTCTTCGGGTGAAGGTGTTGGAGCGGGAGCAGGTGCTGGTTCAGGTGCGGGAGCTGGTGCTGGTTCAGGTGCTGGTGCGGGAGATGGTGCGGGTGCCGCTTGTTCGTCAGTTGGCATTTTTAAAGTGTATCTGTCACTATGGTCTTCACTTTCGGCGAATAACGATAAATTTTTAGTATAACCTTCAGAAACATTAATTTCTTTGGTAATTAGATTTAATCTTTTTAATGCCTGAGAGTATGATGAATAATATTTTCTATTTTTCATAGGCTCAATATATTCTTGAGTTGACTCATTAATACCTTTTTTAATTACGTATCCACTTTTTTCTTTAACAATATTATATGTGTTACCATCGGATAATACTTTATTATACTCGTTTGATTTGTCTTCATTAACAGGTTGCGGGATATTTTCTTTATATCTTGCAATCTCAATCATGCGATTAATCTTATCCATACCCTGTAGTTTTTCACTACCAATCGGTCTTAAATTTCCCATTTTAATGTTTTTTGTTTTTTAAATTATTTTATATATAAATATACCGATTAACCCAAATTATCTTTTATTAATTCTAAAAATAAACTTAGGCATATATTTTAGGTGGTGTTATATCATCCTTCGATAAAACTTTTGCAACTAAATCTCCAGTACCCCAAGTTTTTAAGGACGGACATTTACTTAATTTATCAGAACCAATATCGGACTTTAAACCATCAACTATACATGTATAATAAGGTAATAATAGTGATTTAACGGTTGCCTCAATACCATAGTTAGGTGTTGAATAGTTTTTAACTCCAGCACTATTGTAGTTACTAATTCCTGAATCTTTACTTAACTTAAATGTCGTATTAAATGGATTGTTAGTAGCCTTACCACCCTCACCCTTTCTCCAAGCGTAAAAGAATTTTAAATTTTCATCGGTAATTGGAGCACCAACACCCGTTAATATTTCAGTATAAAAATCTTTGTCATTTCCAACATTAATATTTTTAAAATTGGACTTAGTTTGGATTTTACTTAAGTCGGAGTCTTTAAAATTTTTCGAGATTAATAACTCAATTAATTTAGTAATATCTTCTTCAGATAATTTACCATCAGGATTTATACCATTACCCAATTCAAATAACACAACAGCCGATTCCGTTTCAGGACCATATAAACCATCAACACCCCATTTTGGTAATGAATATCCTAAAAACTGTAACGCAATTTGTATCTTTTCAACGTCTTTATCATAAGAAATTTTTGATTTACGGTTTTTTAGATTCATATATTCTTTTCCTGATTTTGAAATTTTTTCTAAATCGGATAAAAATGTTCCACCAATATTTGTGGTAGATTCCTTCAATGAAAGTTTTTTATCGATTAATTTGTCTTTCATTTCCTTAATCTTTTCTAAGTACCCGTTTCTTCTTAATATTTTAAATACAAGATTTTCATCGGAGTATTCTCCACCTTTTTCTAAACCACATTCCCTAAACTTTCTAATTTTTGTTGTGTATTTCTTTATTAGTTTTTTAGCGGTTTCTATGTCTTCATCTTGTATGTTCTCTTCAACACCGTCTATAATTGACATCCATTTTTGAACCTTTTCTCGAATCTCACTTATTTTAATATCAACGGATTCTTTTGATGGTACTACAACCCATTCATCCATTAGGATTGAGTATCTACCAGCACTTTGTACTTCTTTTCTAATTGATTCGTCCTCAACATATAATTCCACATCATAACCAAAAATAGTAATCTTATGTTTAAGACCATAAACAGTTTTCTTTAAATGAAATAAATCACTATATAATTCTTGAGTATTTTTAGGGAATTGTTGGTAATCGGCAATAATATGAATATCGACATCTGAATAATTGGACCAATTGTAGTTTGCTAATGACCCCGTCATTATGATATCACTAATAATAATATCAACATCTAATGACTCGATAAAATCATAGGCAATTTCTAATAGATGAGTCCTAACTTTAGGGTTCATCGTTTTTTCGTCATTTCCTGACGATTTCCATATCTTTGGATTTAATTCATCCTTTAAATGAAAACTGTTTAAAATGTTTTTTAGGTTACTCATCAAAAATAAATATTTGAGTAATTCAATTTGTTACAATTTTTTATATTTAAATGTTTTTGCAATCTTAGTGCTGAAAAACTTTCCTTGAGATTCGGACATTCTAAACTGAGTGTATAATTGATGAGGGACTTCATCATATTCGTATTTCATACCGTTTTTAAACTCAATTATTAGTTTTTTACTTTCGGTATCATATTCTGTTTTTGTTAGATTACTTGAATCTATCTCATTAATAATCTTCGTTCCGATTATCTGTTCTTTTTTTATCGCCATTTTTTAAAGGTATTTCTAAATCAATTAATGCCATTTTATTTTTAAGATACTCAACAAATTCATTATGGTCAATATCTGGAAAGAAACCTTTTAATTCTTCAAATAATTTTGAATGTAAAGAACTAAATTTTTGAAAATTTTTCATAATATCATTTGGGTAGTAAGGTGGTTTCTCCAAGTCTTTTTCAGTCCATCCTTCTCTTCGGAACGCTCGTCTTAATTCTCTATATGTTTCTAAAATATCTTCATCGGCCTTTAAAGTTGTGATATATTTTGTATAATGTTTTATCATATCCATATTTATAAATATAACGTTGTTTGAGTTGAAATTACCAAATTAAAGATTATATTTAAAAAAAACACTTACATGATAGAATCAAAAGATGGTAACGAACCTATTAAAGATAAAAGAAGTAGTGGTGATTCTGCCACACCTGTTTTAGACAACTTTAGTAGAGACCTAATTAAATTAGCTGAAGAAGGTAAATTAGACCCTGTAATCGGTCGAGAGAGAGAAATAACAAGAATTGCTCAAATCCTTTCAAGACGGAAGAAAAATAATCCAATCATTATCGGTGAACCAGGTTGTGGTAAAACCGCAATTGCCGAAGGATTGGCAATTAAAATTTTTAACGGAGATTGTCCAAGAAATTTAATGGATAAACGAATATTATCTTTAGATATGACTTCAATAGTTGCTGGAACAAAATATCGTGGACAATTTGAGGAACGTATGAAGGTAATCATTGAAGAACTTCAAAACGCACCAAGTATTATTATTTTTATCGATGAAATACACACAATTGTTGGTGCAGGTAATTCATCTGGTTCAATGGACGCATCAAATATCTTTAAACCCGCACTTGCAAGGGGAGAAATCCAATGTATTGGGGCAACAACTTTAGATGAGTATCGTAAGAATTTTGAAAAAGACGGAGCCTTAGAAAGACGATTCCAAAAGGTAATTGTCGATTCCGCAACAAAAGAGGAAACAATCCAAATCCTACAACACAGTAAAGAGAGATACGAAAATTATCATAAAGTAAAATATTCTGACGAAATCTTATCACTATGTGTTGATTTAGCTGAACGATATATCACAGATAGAGAATTTCCAGATAAGGCGTTCGATATTATTGATGAGGTTGGAGCTAGAAGTCAAGTTGAGGTGAAGATGCCCGAAATTATTGAGAAGTTAAAAGAACAGGCTCAGGACATTAAACAAGAAAAACTTAATGTTGTTAAAAAACAAAACTATGAAGAGGCCGCAAGTCTAAGAGATAAGGAAAGACGAATTTTAGATAAGTTAGATTCAGAAAAGAAAAAATTTGAGTCTGAATTACAAACACAAAAGAAAGAGGTCACTGTCGAATTGGTATACGAAGTTGTTTCAAATATGACTAAGATTCCACTATCTAAATTAAATGCTAATGAGACTCAATTATTGGCCAAATTAGACGAAAGATTAGGTAGTAAAGTTATTGGTCAATCTGAAGCGGTGTCAAGAATTGCAAAGTCTATTAGAAGAAATAGATTGGGTATTAAAGACCCTAACAAACCAATTGGGTCTTTTATTTTCTTGGGGTCAACAGGTGTTGGTAAAACACATTTGGCAAAACAATTGGCTAAAGAAATGTTTGGTAGTGAGGAGAATTTGATTAGAATGGATATGTCAGAATTCCAAGAAAAACATACCATATCTCGTTTAATTGGCGCTCCTCCAGGATATGTTGGTTATGATGAAGGAGGACAATTAACCGAACAGGTTAAAAACAAACCTTATTCTGTAATCTTATTTGATGAGATTGAAAAAGCAAACAAAGACATCTTTTCAACATTGTTACAAGTATTAGACGATGGTCATATCACTGACGGATTAGGTAGAAAAATTAATTTCAAAAATTGTGTCATCATTATGACTTCAAATATTGGAGTTAAAAAACTACAAGATTTTGGAACAGGAGTTGGTTTTAAAACTTCATCAAACACTTACGTTAAGGAAGAACATAAACGAGACATGTTGAAAAAAGAACTTCAAAAATTCTTTGCTCCTGAATTTTTAAACAGAATTGACGAGGTCGTTATTTTTAACACATTAAAACGAGATGAAGTTAAACAAATCGTTAAATTAGAAATGGATAAACTTTGTGAAAGATTAGTTAAATTAAAATATAATATAACTTATGATGAATCCGTATTGGATTTAATTTCAGAAGTTGGTTTTGATGAAACCTATGGTGCAAGACCATTAAAGAGAGCTATCCAAGACAAAGTTGAGGATTTTATTTCTGAAGAAGTTTTAAAAGGAGTTATTTTTGAAGACCTTAGTTATATTCTATATGTCGATAACACCGATGTTAAACTAAAGATAGTTAAAAAGACTAAAAAGAAAAAAGGGGAAAATTAATTCCCCTTTTTTTTTTAATCAAATAGTATGTAATTATTTTTTGGTTTAGGGGTAAAGGAATGTTTTGTATACCCCAATTTCTCAATCATTTTTTTACCTGTTTCGATTCCACTATAAACATCTTCGATTACAACATATTCGTTTGGTGTGTGATAATTGTAATACCCGATTGCAAAATTAATACATGAAAAATCAAAAAGTTGTTTTAACGCATATACGTCAGTATAGGGGTGAGATTGGTATTTTTGTCTTTTCTCAAATCCCTCTGTCAACACCTCATCACAAGATGTAAAAAATTCAGTATCTCTATCAAATAATTGAACCCCCATACAAAATTCGGAAACCATCCAATTACCAGGAGCATCGAATTCAATTGCATAACCAACATTTTTAAAGAAATTTTTATCGGCCTTTCTTGAGCCATGACAACCTGTTTCTTCAGATACAAAGAACGCAGCCTTTAAGTTAGGAAGTTCTTTTAATAACTCCAAACAAGCATAAATTCCACATTTGTCATCACCACCAATACCTGTTGGATTACCCTTATCATTATACGCCTTTAAGGACGGTTTCATTTGATTCTGAGCGTTTGGTAATAACCCCTCACGAATATTGATTGTATCGATGTTATGGACGGTATCAGTATGTGCAACAACACATGGAAAATATTCAATATTTTCATCGGTTTGTTTTGTTGCGTAAATGTTAGACATTCCATCAACAAAAAACGGGATATTGTTTTCAGATAACCAATTGGTTATAAACTTAACCATTTGTTCTTCTTGGTACGTTTTGGATGGAACGGACAAAACACTCTTTAAAAGTTCGTAGTCTCTTTGCATAACACAAAGTTAAACCCTTTTTCGGAAATTCAATATTTTATTTTCAAATAATTCAGGATTATGTAGGAAATCTTGGAATTCCTCAAGAGTATAACTTCTTGGTTCACCTTTACCATTTCTTATCTTATAGTAAGTTAAAAATATTTTATTAGTTAATGGGTCTAATTTTGTAACTTTAAATCCTTCATTATTATCCCCTCTTTTTAAACCATAATATCTATTTAAATCGTATTGTGATAAAACTTTATCAATTATTTCTCTAAATTTAGTTAGATTTGGATACTTATTACTATCCTCAATTTCTTCTAATATTTTTTCTAATTCATACTTTGCGTTTCTATTAACAGAATCGATATCTAAATTTCCACTACCATACTCGTACATAGAGTCCTCATAAGGACCTACCGACAATGTATGGCCAATCGTTGATAACATCTCTGTTAAGTCCACATGTCTTTCTTTTGAAATATTATACATTGCCAATAAGACATTAACGGTTGTTACATATGAGTAGAAACACCCTGACTTGTTAAATAACCCGTAATTTTGAAATGGGTCACATAAATCTTCTCGTATTTCCTCCTCAGCCGCTTCTTGCATTGCGGAATCTTTTTCATGAGAGTAGTCATCAATAATGTTGTCAATTTGTCTATTAAAAGCGTCTCTCAATAATTCTGAAGCATCCTTATATTGGTCGTCATCCTTAAGTTCTGCAATGTCAGGTTTAATATAAATTAAGATTTGTTTAATTATCTCAATGTTTTCCTCATTAAGCTCCTGCATTAAATAACCCTCATCCCAATCTTGATATCCCATATCACTTTGGTAAAACATTGAGTCGTAATGGTATGATGAACTAAATAACGATTTTAAAAACCATATATCCCCCTCACCTAAATCAAATAATTTAAAATAGTCCTCATAGTCGTCAAATTTAAGTGTAATCATACTTTTACCAGGAGTGTTCTTGTTAAATTTGAATCCCCCAATTAATCCATCAATATCAGATAACTTATATACATCAATTTCTTCCCCACCACTAATTCTCTTTAATGCCCCATAAATGTTACTAACACCAATCAAGTCGTAAATTTTGTCAGTAATCTCAGGAAATTTATCAAGAATATCAGTAATTGTTAAACTATTGTTGTCATAACCAATATATTCAATTAATCCTTGATGTGGTTTGTGAATTAAATACGATAATGTCGGAGTAAGATAATCACCTTCTTTATCAACAATAATATAATTATCGGCATCAAGATATCTTTTATAATATTTAGAAAAAAATGGAGGCCCAAAATATTTTGCGGACTCCAAAGTGTTACATTTTAATAACATAACCTTATCATCTTCATAGAAGATTTGACTACCGTCATAAGCTTCGTTTTTGTTTTCCTCTGTCTCTGCCATATTTATATCAAATAAATACTTTGAAAATTTGTTATCGTCAGATTTATTCGTATATTTGTAAAACAATAGTTCTTTAACATCATGGGGGTAAATTGGAATTGACTGGCATAGTTGGTTGTTCGGGGCATGTCAAGGCTGAGCTAACCTTGTAAAACTGGTTTAAATCGATACACGGCAACGTTATCAACAAACTTTCTGCAGTAGGATTAATCCGCACTGAAGAAAATGTTTCAGTAGCCTAAGGCGAAAAAAACAACGGGTAGATAGACCTATACCTAGGAACAGAACGGTCTTCATGGTGTGACATCTACCATAAAAGATGTAAACTCTATCCAATCAGAGGATAATCAGATGGCAGAGGATAAGTTCTCAGTAAACCGAACTGTATAATAAGGGAACTGTGGGATTTCGGATTGTTAGATTAAACAATGACCTAAACATGTAGTCCTTAATAATCGTTATGAACAACTACGAGGGTTCGAGTCCCTCTATCTCCGCATTTAACATTTTTGTTCTTTTACTATATTTTGAAATATTTATAGTAAAAGAACAAAATGCCAAGAAAAAAACCTAATTTCCACTATATCTATAAAACCATTTGTAATTTTAATCAAAAATACTATATCGGAATGCACAGCACATCTAATTTATAGGATGGGTGGGTTAGAGGTAGAAATGTTGGTATAATCAAATAAATAAAAAACCCCATCCTAATAAGGTGGGGTTTTTTTGTTAGGATTTAAATCCCTCAATGATTTGTAATAGTTTGTCAGCTCGTTTGTCAGTATGACTTTTAGATTCTTGATGAAGTTCATTGATACGTCTATAGATGTGGTCAACAGTAACGTCTAACTCACGTTTATTTTCGTCTAAAATTCTTTGGTCGTAATCAACATCTCTTTCATAAGATATTCTGAAATCTTCCAAATCTTTTTTTGTTCTAACAACCTTAACTAACCCCCAAACAAGAGCAACAATAAAAATTATTGCAATAATCGAAAGGACACCTAAAGTAAAATAAAATGTTTCCATTATTTTAAGATTTTGTTTTTTATACCTCAAGGGTAATAAAATATAATGGAGAGTGTAGAAAAAGGAAATAAAAAAAAGGGAGATAATGATGGCTAGTCAAAATCTCCCTTTTAGCCTAAACATTGTCACTCGGTAAGTTCAACCCGAGGTAGTGATTAGTGAAACCTCTACCTAACTTCTATCGTGAGTTGTGATTGGTGTACAACCTAAACGTTTGTATGTTTATTTCCCTTTATTAATTTTAAGACTTAAAGGGAACGTGGTTATAACAAAATCCACATCCTATAAAAAAAGTCCTGACAATTTTTACCACTATATCACCTCAGGTTGTCGTGTCAAAGACAGATTGGTACTTATTACTTTTTATATTTTCTATGAGGTAGAATCGTGAAGTCACAAGATAAAACAAACACGCAAAGACCCAAATCATTATGTTTTCCTTCAGTTTAAACTCGTGGTGGGTGTTATGATTTAAAAAAACACGTACGGAGTCACTTAGTTGCGGGAGAAGGATTCGAACCTCCGACCTAAAGGTTATGAGCCTTTCGAGCTACCAACTGCTCTATCCCACTATATTTGGCTATAAATAAGGCTGAGATTACACCTGTTTATGAGAAACTTTAGTAGGATTATTGATTCCCCACATATCCACTTCCTTTTGAGAAGTATTCCTCAGTGACGATTGGTTAGACCAATCACTTCTTGAGATATCAGTTACTCTCTTATTACTTAACTCTCTTCGAAGATGCCTCTCCGACTCTTCCTTATGGGAATAGAGGTTTTTGGTAAGAATACAGTCAGACTTGCGGTCTTCATGTGCAATGAACGGCTCATTACTATGTAGTCACCTTTCACTGATACCTAACGGACACTTTTGCTTATTTTTAGTTAATTTTACTTAATTTAGTATAAGTTACGTGTTGTGGATGAATCAAAGTAGCGGTCCGTTGAAGGATTCGTTCTCTTTTGGAAAACGAAATACCAAACTACTCCGTGAGATGTCCCCATCTCCATATTTTAAGATTACTTCGTACCAAGACTTTGGTAAGTCTTTGATAAGGACAGTAGCGACACCACTCGTTCTCTATCTTACCTTTCGGTTTTAAGTCCCCTCTTATATTGGTAACCGCAATCATGTAGTTGGAGACCACATTTTTTGCTTGATACCTATGGGTTATTCTTATTGGAGTTCCCTCCTCAGACTGACAATCCACATTGCCGTTCCACCCAACCACTTTCCCTAAAGCGTTGCCCTCAGTACTAAAGGTCGGATGATATCCCACTTGTGTACTCGACCTCGGTTTCCCAAGACGCGAACCTACTAACACTTGAAGATTCACTTTATCCCACTTTCGTGGTTTATTTAACGACCATACACGGCCGATTATCTTTTTTCAGTTATCTCAGAATCAACCCGAAGGTCTCATCATAAACATCCTGATGGATAATACAATAATTCAAAGAACATATCGGACGTTTCCGATTTTGTTTTACAAAGATAGTAAACTTTTTTGATTTACCAAATCTTTTTTTGTTTTTTTTTGACAACCTTACTCTATAACTACCGATAGTGAGATTTGTTTTCGGTGATTGTCAAATGTTTTACAAAGATAAGACATTTTTTTCAATCTGTCAAATCTTTTTATGGTTATTATAACTGATGCGGTAACATATTTCATTTACACTTTAAATGCGAAGGAGTCCCGTAGTCACTTTCCTCACATACAACAGTAGCCCTACGGACCTAGACTGTTTCTATAACCAATTTCTTCAAAGAACTAAATCAGACGTTCCCGATTTGTTTTACAAAGATAGTAAACTTTTTTGATTTACCAAATTTTTTTTTGTTTTTTTTTAAAAGAACTTTTTTAAATAAAAAAGGTATTGTATAAATATCACCACTTCTTTCAAATGTTTTACAAAGGTAATAAAAAATTTTTATCTGACAAGACCTGTAGGTTATTTTTTTATAAAAA
>Ga0209596_1001214_pt1 | contig 22571 bp, 18 predicted proteins | sample M_130807_MF_Meta_FD_187314 | JGI IMG/M metagenome (GOLD analysis project Ga0209596, IMG submission 187314) | Freshwater microbial communities from Lake Montjoie, Canada to study carbon cycling - M_130807_MF_MetaG (SPAdes) (version 2) | ecosystem: Environmental > Aquatic > Freshwater > Lake...
TTTAGTCCGGAGGCGAACGGCGAGTCGGTTCAACCGAGCGGAATAGGCGGGCGGTCCGCCGTGGCCTTGGGTTCCGCAGCCTTCAAGGATTCCTTGTTGGGCTTAAAGATGTCGCCGTGGACCTTATCGCCGCCGATATGTGCGGCGATGGTCATGGCCACGACGGCGAGAATCTGCGCGACGACCCGGACGCGCCAGCTTTGGAAGATCAGTAACCAGGCAGCACTCGCGATGAACGAGGCGGCGATACCGGTCCAGAGGTGTGTGGAGAGTCCAGCGTACTCTGAGCCATTGAAGTAAGCTTCGAAGATGCCGAAGACGCAAGTAGCCCAAATGCTGACCGCGCCCAGGAGGCTGAGTCGGCGGATCAAGAGGCTGGCTTCGGTGTGGCGATCCCAGATTTCGAAGAACGGAATGAGCATCAGGATTGCGACAGGGAAATGCAAAAGGACGAAGTGCTGGTGTCCAGCAATGGAAAGTAGCGCGGGGCCGCGGTCCTCACCGTCATGCGGGAGGTACCAGGCGAGTAGGGCGAGGGCGAGGTTCGCGCTCAAGGCAATCCAAAGGCGGGCGTATTTGGTGAGGGGGGACTGGTCGGACATATTTTTAAAGGGGTGGGAGCAAGTCTTTTATGACGAGCTCGCCTTGGTGGGTCAAACGGAAGTCACGGCTGCGGAGGCGCGAAGATTATGTGCGGGTGGTTTCTACGCATTAGACACAAAAAAACCCGCGGGTTGCATCGCGGGCTTTCGTGGGGGCCTGAAGGCCTCGGCTTACTTGGCCTCGATGAAGGCCTTGAGCTTAGCGAGCTGTTCCTTGGTCAGGGGCTCGGACTTAGCCTTCTTGGGGGGCATGGCGAGTTCTTCGTCACGATTGGTAGCGCCGAGTTCGGAAAGGGTGTAGAGCGCACTCTTGGCGGCGTTGCCCCAGGTGATGCCGGCGCCGTTTTCTTTACCACCCTTGGCGGCGGACTCGAGGGTCATGATGTTGAAGCCGCCCTTAGCCTTCTTTTCTTTGTCTTTGCCGTGGCAGCCCGCGCAGCTCTTTTCGAGCATCGGGAAGATGTCTGCCTTCCAAGCCTTTTCGCGATCGGCGTTGGCCTTGGGGGCGTCGGCGGCAAAGGCCGAGGCGGTGACGAGGAGGGAGAGGAGGGCGAGGTGGCGCATGTGGTGTGTTACTGTATTAGAACCTGATAATTAGGGGAAAGTTTCGGTTTTGGGGAGCAAAAAATCATCGGGCCACGACCCAAGGCTGAACCTGGGCCTGAAGCCGGTCCGGGACAATGGCCTCCACCCGGGTGCCGGCATCCTCAGATTTACTGGATAAAACGGTGGCTCCCGCATGCAGTTTGGCCAACAGGGCGTATTGGTCGTGGGGGAGGAGTAAAGTGACTTTCTTGTCACGCTCGGCCGCGCAGGACTCCAAAAGGTCCTGAAGCTCGGGGATACCTTGCCCGGTAAAGTTACTAAAGAGGATCGCTCCTGGGTGCTGAGCCTTGGCCTCGGACTTCACCACTTCGTCCACGAGGTCGGCCTTATTGAGGACGGTGATGATGGGGCGGTCGCCCGCACCGATCTCCTGGAGGACTTGCAGGGTCGTTTCGGCGTGCTTCTCGCGCTCAGGGGAGGAGAGGTCGACGACGTGAATCAGGTAGTCGGCTTGAATCGCCTCCTCCAGGGTCGCTTTAAAAGCTTCGACCAGACGGTGCGGGAGGCGGCGGACGAAACCGACGGTGTCGGTCAAGAGCATCGCACGTCCAGAGGGTAATGCAAGGCGTCGGGTCGTCGGGTCGAGCGTCGCAAAGAGCTGGTTCACAGCGAGGACGTCCGATCCCGTGAGCTTGTTGAGCAGGGAGGACTTTCCCGCGTTGGTGTAGCCGACAATCGAAACGGTCGGAAGCGGGATGCGTTGGCGCTGCTTGCGCTGCGTGGCGCGTTGGGCCACCACGGCCGCGAGGTCGCGTCGAACCTTGGCAATCTTGTCCCGGATCTTGCGTTGGTCCATTTCCATCTGCGTCTCCCCGGCGTCACGCTGCATCGCGCCACCGCCACGCTGGCGGTCCAAGTGTGACCAGAGGCGCTTGAGGCGCGGAAGTTGCTGCTGGAGCTTAGCGAGCTCGACCTGCAAGACGGCTTCCTTGGTCTTCGCCCGTGAGACGAAGATATCGAGAATGACTTCTTGGCGATCGATGGCGTGCAGGCCGAGAGAGTCTTTCTCCCAATTACGCTGCTGCGCCGGTGTGAGTTCGTCGTCGAAGATGACGAGGCCACATTCTTTTTCGTGCGCGAGTTTGGAAATCTCCTCCATCTTGCCAGAGCCAACGAGGTGGCGCGGGCTTTCTTCGCGGATGCGCGCAATGAGTGAACCGCGAATCTCGACTCCCAGGTTCTCGACGAGTTCATGCAGTTCGTTCAGGAGCGACTGAGCTTCCGCCGACGTCTCGCCTTGCCGCTGCAGCCCGACCAAGATGGCCCGGTTGGAACGGGCGATAACCTCGGGGTCGAAAGGGTCGAGGGGCTTAGGCTTAGGGTCGGACACGAGGTACGGGACGGACAGTTAAGCCTGACGGCTAGAACTTCGCGGGCAAAGCGAAACTTCCGTCACTTTACCTGGGGATAGCCTAACCCATGGGCGGTCCCATGGGTCCACGCACGCGTAGTTTATCGGCCTCAAGGGTTAAACTGAATCCAATCGATGTTCATCAGCCCACCTTTACCGGGATTGACGAGCACCATGTAGATATCGTGTCGTCCCGTGGAAGCGGTCAGCGGTGCCTTGTTCTCGGCAAACTTACTCCAATCGCCGGTGTGCGTGATGTCCACGGTGCCAACCAACGGTCCGTTGGGCTTATCGAGGTGGACTTCGACTTTGCTGCCCTTGGAGGCGCCGCCCGCGGAAGCGAAGACGGTGAGGCTCTGGCTGTCGGCGAGGTTGAGGTTCGTGAACTTCAGGGTGTGACCATGGTTCGTCGAGCCCACGACCTTGCCAGTATTCTTTGGGCCATCGAGCTCAGCCGTTTCTGCTTCGATACGACGGGTACGTAAGGCCACGGTGGCCTTGCCTGCGAGCGGGCCAGCGGGGGCGGCGCCAGCATCGGTATAAGTGGCTTCTAGCACAAACTGTCCGGCCTTATCGGCTTTCGGTGCGGTGATCTCACCGACGAGTCCGCGGGTGATGGAGGGGCCACCCTTGCCCTTCTCGAGGACGAGGATCCAACGCAACATGAACGCGACTTCGTCGACGGTATGCTGGGGGTGGGCGAGCATCGGGACCTGTCCCCATACGCCGTTACCACCGAGACGAACCTTCTTATTCAAGGTCTCGGTGGCATCCTTCACGCCACGATACTTATCCGCGATGGCGACAAAGGATGGCCCAACGAGCTGCGTTTCGGTCGCATGGCAATTGAGGCAATCGCTTTGGCGCATGAGCGTCAGGCCAGGATCAGTCGACTCGGTCTTACCGTCGCCGGCGACGAAGGCTGACGACACGAAGGCACGTAGGCTGAACTCGAGGGCCTTGTCGGCTGAACTACCGTCTTCGGCGTCCTGCACCGCTACCTGGAAGGTAACCTTCTTACCAGGCGTGAAGAAATCACCGTCCTGCGGAGCGGTGAAACGCACTTGCGGCGGCGTGTTGCCGACGACGACGGGTACGCTTGAAAGGGCTTCGCCGCCGTCGGCATCTTTGACCGTCAGTTCGATTGAGAAATTACCGGCCTCGGCGAGCGTCGTGGAGAGCTCCGCGCCTTCACCGAGCCTACGGTCACCAGGTTGGAGTTTCCAGGTGTAGGCTAGGGCTTTACCTTCGGGGTCGCTCGAGCCCGCAGCGCTGAGTTTCAGGGCCAGCGGGGCTTTGCCGAAGCCCGCCGAGATGGAAGCCTTGGCGATGGGCGGTAGGTTACCACGGATGTAAGAGATTTTATAGAGGCCCGAATCATGGTTGGCGCCCCAAGTCTCGCCGTAGTCCATGAAGTAGAGGCAACCGTCGGGACCGAAGACCGCGTGCACGGGGCGCTTCATGAGCGTGGCCCCATTGGCAATCGCGGGCTGCAACTTCTTGACCTGCTCACCGGAATTACCCGTGACGACCTTGCCGTTCGTGAAAGGTTCGATACCAACGAGGTTCGAGTCGGCGTCGAGACGCGCCCACTTGATGAACGGCCGCTGCCAATCCCAGAAGAGTAGGCAACGGTCGAAGTATTCCGGGAAGCCATCGGTCTTTTCGAACGAGGCGGAGTAGTGGAAGACCGGCCCCGCACAGGCGGTGCGGCCGCCTTCGCCGAGCTCGGGCCACTTCTTTGGGCTCTTGTATGGCCAGTAAATAAATGCCGGGGTCGCTGGTGGTAGGTCGTTCAAGCCCGTATTGTTGGGGCTCGTATTGCGCGGGTGCGCCGGGTCAGCGAAGGGCCCGATGGCGTTGGTAGCGAAGTCGACCTTAGCGTACGCATAGTTGTCGCCCACGAAGTAAGGCCAGCCGAAGTTGCCCGCTTTACGGGCCTGGTTGATTTCATCGTAGCCACGCGGGCCGCGGGGGCCGTCGACGTTGGCATCGGGGCCGACCTCGCCCCAGTAGACGAAGCCCGTGGCGCGGTCGATGGAGAGGCGCCATGGATTGCGGCAACCCATCGCATAGATTTCAGGACGAGTCTTGGGCGTGCCGACCGGGAAGAGGTTACCAGCGGGGATCTCGTAAGTGCCGTCGGCCTTGGGGTGGATACGGTTTACCTTGCCCGCGAGGCTCATGGTGCTGGCGGCGGATTTCTGCGCATCCCACGGGTGGCGACCCGGACGTTCATCCGCGGGTGAGTAGCTTTGGCTGTCGCCGAAGGGGTGCGTGTTGTCGCCGGCGGACCAGTAGAGATTACCGTCCGGACCGAAGAGCATGCTGCCTCCGTGGTGACAGCACTCCTTACGTTGCTCGTCGTAGCGGAGCAGGACTTTCTCGCTCTTGAGGTCGAGCACGTCATCCTTAATCGTGAAGCGCGAGATGGATTGACCATCAAAGCCGATCGGAGAGTAAAGGCAGTAGACCCAGCCGTTCTCGGCGAACTTGGGGTCGAGGGCGAAACTCAGGAAGCCATTCTCCTGCTGCAGAAAGACCTCGAGCTTACCGATAACCTTTACCTGCTTCGTCTTGAGGTCGATGGCCTTGAGCAAGCCGCCGTATTCGTTGAAGTAGAGCCGACCGTCTGGTCCCATCTCGGTTGTCATCGGCTGTGGAATGTCCCCCAGTAGCTTCTCGACCTTGAAGCGCGCGTCCTCGGGGGCAGCGGGCGCCGCGGTGAGCGGGGCAACGAAGGCAGCGAAGGCTAAGCCAAGGAAGGACAAACGCAGGAGCGACTTCATGGGGTAAGGAAAGGGTGACCGCCGGGGGGCTCGGCGGTTCCTTACTTTCGGGAAATTTACACCCTGCGGGAAGACTAAATAAGCCAACCCAGCCTTAATCCTCGCTGGTTAGCTGGCCTCTTAGTCAAGGAGTCCCCTTCAACGGGCACCTTCGTTGTCCTTTAGATCAGCCCCAACTGCATCTTCCCGTCTTCGGAAATCATGGTCTGCGTCCACGGTGGGTCCCAGACGATGCTGACCTGCGCTTGGTTGACGCCGGGCACCGAGAGCACGCGGTTACGTGCGTCTTCGGCGATGACTGGACCCATACCGCAACCAGGCGCCGTCAAGGTCATGGCGACTACCACGCTGTGACGATCGGTGGACCCATCGATGGCATCGACCTTGAGCGAGTAGACTAAACCGAGGTCGACGATATTCACCGGGATTTCTGGATCGAAAACTTTCTTCAAGCTATCCCACACGGCTTCGTCGGAAGGCTTGCCGGCATGCCCAGGGTGTTCCGCAGTGCCGATCGAGCCATAGGCGTCGGTCTTACCTTCGTTCTCCGTGGCGTCGGACGGCACCTGCTCGCCGAGCGCTTCGGCGTCCGTCCCTTTAATACGGAACATGCCAGAGTCACAGACGACGGTGAAGTTACCGCCGAGGCGGTGCGTGATGGTGACCTTAGTGCCCGCCGGGAGCACCGCAGGTTCGCCCGCTGGAATGACAGTCGCTTGGACATCACGCGCGAGGGTGCGGTCGTGTGGGCTGGGGACGTGGCGTTGGCCGGTGTTGTCTTCGCTCATAAATTAAACTTAGTGGAATTTAGCGCTCAGCATGCCGCGGAGGGCTTCGGCACCTTCTTCGTCTTCGACCTTCGCAATGACTTCTTCGAGGAAGCCTTGGGCGAGGAGTTCTTGGGCGACTTCGAGCGGGATACCACGGGCACGCAGGTAAAAGAGCTCGTTCTCGTCGACCTGGCCAGTCGTCGCACCGTGCGAACACTTCACATCGTTAGCTTCGATCTCCAGGCCAGGGAGGGAATCCGCTTCTGCGTCGGGCGAGAGCAGGAGATTCCGGTTCGTCTGGTAGGCATCCGTGCGCTGGGCATCAGGCGCGACCTTGATGAGGCCCGAGAAAATGGTGCGGGCCTTGCCGAGGAGCGCGTTCTTAAAGAGGAGGTCGGACTTAGCCTGGCCTGCGGTATGAATCTGCAGGGTGCGTTGGTCGAACTCCTGTTCGCCGGTGGCGACGCTGATACCGTAGAGGCGGACGTCCGCGCCGGGGCCATCGATGCGAACGGTGTTCTCGAGGCGGGCGCGCCGCGAGCCGACGGCAGCGTTGACCGAGGTGATGAGCGCGTCGCGACCGCCACACGTGTTATCCACCTGAAAGGACTGCGTACGCGAGCCCCAGCCTTGGACGGCGAGGCGGGAGACCTTGGCGCCGGTACCCGTATGGATGTCGCAGGCAGAGATGGCCAAGGCGCGGGCGTCGGCCGTGGCACCGAGGTGGTAGTCCTGAATAGAGACCACGGCGTTTTCGCCGGCGATGATTAGGGCGTGTGGAAAGACGGCCGCGCCATCGGTCGAGGTCCAGTTGACGGATACAAACGGCTGGCGGATTTCCACGCCCTTGGGGACGAAGAGGACGTAGCCAGCCCGGAGCCAAGCTTGGTGCAAGGCGAGGAACTTAGCACCACCGAGACCAGCAGCGTGCTTCAAGAGGTGTTCCTGCAGTAGCGCCGGGTGGTGACGCAGAGCATCCGTTAAGGTCTCAAAGCATACGCCTTGGGCGGTGAGCTCCGGCGACAGGGCCGGACGTAGCACGCAGTGGCCATCAACGTGAACAATCAGCGATGCCGGACGAGCAACGAAGTGCGAGCGCGCGATGAGCGCGGCGGCGAGGGTTTCGGTCGGCTCCGGCGCCGGCGCATAGCCATCGAGCGAGAGCGAACGGGCGTCGGAGAAGCGCCACTTCTCGTCGTCGCGGGTTGGCATCGGCAACGACTGAAACGTGTGCCAGCCCTGCTGGCGGAGGACGGCGAACCAGTCCTGCGCGCGGAACTGGTTGGTCTCGGCGGAATGCAGGGCGACGTCGAGGACGCCGATGGGGGCGGAGGCGACGACGTTCATCCGACGGATCCTTCCATCTGTAATTCGATGAGGCGCTTCAGCTCGACAGAGTACTCCATCGGGAATTCCTTCACGAGGTCGTTGACGAAGCCGTTCACCGCAAGGGACATGGCTTCGCCTTCGGAAAGGCCTCGCTGCATCATGTAGAAGATCTGCTCAGCCGAAACCTTAGAGACACTCGCCTCGTGCTGGACCGAGTTCTTTTGGCCGCGCACGGAAATTGCCGGGTAGGTGTCGGTGCGGCTGTGCTCGTTGATGAGTAAGGCGTCGCACTCGGTATTGTTGCGGCAGTTCTTCAGTGTCTTCGGGATGTGCACGAGGCCACGGTAGGTGGAGCGGCCCGAGCCGACCGAAATGGACTTTGCGATGATGTTGGAGGTCGTGTCGTCGGCCGCGTGAATCATCTTTGCCCCGGTATCCTGGTGCTGGCCGTCGTTAGCCAAGGCGATGGATAATACTTCTCCGCGCGCACCCTTGCCGCGGAGAACAACGCCGGGGTACTTCATGGTGAGGCGGGAGCCGATGTTGCAGTCAATCCAGCGCACTTCAGCGCCTTCTTCGGCGACGCCACGCTTGGTCACGAGGTTGAAGACGTTGGCCGACCAGTTCTGCACCGTGATGTATTGAATCTTTGCGCCCTTGAGCGCGACGAGTTCCACGACGGCAGAGTGCAGGGTGGCGGTCTCAAACTTGGGAGCCGTGCAGCCTTCCATGTAGGTGACTTCCGAGCCTTCGTCGGCGATGATGAGTGTGCGTTCGAACTGACCGAAGTTTTCAGCGTTGATGCGGAAGTAAGCCTGCAGCGGCTGGGCTACTTTGACGCCCTTCGGGATGTAGATGAACGAACCGCCCGAGAAGACGGCCGAGTTCAGGGCGGCGAACTTGTTGTCGCCGGCCGGGATGACTTTTCCGAACCACTTGCGGAAGATTTCTGGGTGGTCGCGAAGGCCATCGGTCGGCCCGCAGAAGATGACCCCGAGTTTCTCGAGTTCTTCCTTCATGCGGGAGTAGACGGCTTCGGAATCAAATTGCGCTTCAACACCCGCGAGGAACTTGCGTTCCGACTCGGGGATACCGAGGCGTTCGAAGGTCTTCTTCACGTCGTCGGGTACCTCTTCCCACGTACGCACGGCCTTCTGGCCCTTGGCGAGGTAGTAGCGGATTTTATCAAACTTAATGTTATCGAGGTCGGTAGTCGCCCAATGCGTCGGCATGGGGAGCCCTTCGAAAATCTTCAGCGACTTCTGGCGGAACTCGCGAATCCACGGCTCCTCGTCTTTCACCTTCGAGATATAGTCGACCACGCTAGCGCTCAAGCCCACGCCGGCATCAAAGGCATAGCTCTCCTCGTATTTGAAGTCGCCCTTCGAGCGATCGACATCGATCGCTTCACGCTGGGCCAGGTTTTCGTCGATTTCAGCCATGGTCTTAGGCCGAAGCGAGTTCGGTTTTCACCCAATCGTAGCCCTTGGCTTCGAGTTCGATGGCCAGCTCCTTGCCGCCGCTGTGGACGATACGTCCGTCCCACATGATGTGGACGCGGTCGGGAATGATATATTCGAGGAGCCGTTGGTAGTGCGTGATGACGAGGAAGCCCGTGTCGGGGCCGCGCATGCGGTTGACGCCTTCGGAGACGATGCGCAAGGCATCGATGTCGAGGCCCGAGTCGGTTTCGTCGAGGACGGCATACTTGGGTTTAATCATCATCAGCTGGAGGATTTCGCAGCGCTTCTTTTCGCCGCCCGAAAAGCCTTCGTTGACGAAGCGGGCCGTGAATTTGCGGTCCATCTTGAGCGCGTCCATCTTTGCGTAGAGCTCAGTGTAGTAGGCCTTGGCGTCGAAGGGCGCGCCCTTGGCTTGGCGGGCAACGATGGCCGCACGGATGAAGTTAGCGATGGTCACGCCCGGGATCTCGCTCGGATACTGGAAGGCGAGGAAGAGGCCAGCGCGGGCGACGACGTCCGGCTCGAGGCCGAGGATTTCTTCGCCGTCGAGTAAGGCCGAACCTGACTGCACACTGTAGTCGGGATGGCCGGCGAGGACTTTTGAGAGGGTGCTCTTGCCGGTGCCGTTCGGGCCCATGATGGCATGGACCTCGCCTTTCGGGACGGTGAGGGAGAAATCCTTCAAAATCGGGCGTTCGCCGATTGAGGCGTTCAGGTTGTTGATGACCAAGGAGTCAGGCATGGAATTTAAAAGGAATTAGTTAGAAGTGGAGCGGGGGGCCGTTTCCTGGGAGCGTCCACGGAAACTGATTTCGATGGTCTCCGAGTTAAAGCCTGCCGGGAGGATGGAGCGGAGGCTTTGGATAATCTCCGGGGGGAGTTCGATATCGTGGACGTGGCCAGTGGCTTCGTCGCGGAAGTGTGCATGCGGGGCGAGGTTGGGGCAGTAGCGCGTGGATTCGCGCTCGTGGTTGACCTGCCGGACCAGGCCGCAGCCGACGAAGGTTTCGAGGCAGTTATAGACCGTGGCGAGGGAGAGCCCGGGCATGGACTCACGGGCCCGCTGGAAGACATCTTCGACCGTCGGGTGGTCGCGCTTGGCGAGGAGCACCGCAAAGACGATTTCGCGTTGGGGGGTCACCTTCTGGCCGCTGGTCGCCAAGGACTCTTGGAGGTTCTCGCGATCGTGTTCGGTGAGCTTTTGAATCATTCTAAGTGTGAATGAGTTGGAATGATTCCAATTTGCAAGAGAGAAGGGCTTTAACCCCCTAATCGGTCTAAAAGTAGGCGAGAAAAGTAGGACGGCGTGGAACTTTTAATGCTTTGTGGCGTATAATCTTACATAACTATAACCCCTATGAACGAGAACCTCCACCGGAAAATCCCCCTCGCGGCCGCCTCCTTCTGGGTGATGAAGATTACAGCGACGACTTTAGGGGAAACCCTGGGTGACTTTCTTTCGAAAGACCCAGAGGGTCTGATGTGGGGCTATGCAAAGAGTACAGCGCTCTTAGTTCCGATTCTGTTGGCGATGTTATTCTGGCAGATTAGCCGACCTGGCTACCGTCCTTTTATCTTCTGGTCCGTTGTCCTGGCGACGAGCACGGTCGGCACGACGCTCGCTGACCTCATTGATCGCACCCAGGGCCTTGGTTATGGTTGGGGCTCCGCTCTCCTCGTCGCTTTGCTCGCCGCGGTCTTTATTGCCTGGCGTGCCTCCGGTGAGCCTCTTTCCGTCGATGCCGTTCAGTCCCGCCTGACCGAGGCCTATTATTGGGCGGCTATTGTAATTTCCAATACTTTGGGGACAGCATTAGGTGATTACATGGCCAAGGAAGCCAAGGACGGCGGCTTGGGCTTGGAGGTGGGGGCGAGTACTTTCATCATCGGCAGTGTCTTGCTGCTTATCATGATCTTGTGGCGTTACACCGCCCTCTCGCGGGTCGGCCTTTTCTGGGCGGCTTTCGTCCTCACCCGGCCGTTTGGTGCAACCTCGGGTGACTTTTTAGCGGAGGAGATGCACTTCGGCACCACCGTTGTTTCCGTCAGCTTGGCTTTTGTTTTGGCCTTTTTGGTCACCCGCGAGTTCTTTAAGCAGCGTGCGGTGGCCTTGCAAAGTTAACCGCATTCATGCGGCGGCTCTGCTTCTGCTTACTGGGGTGGCTGCCTTTGTCGGCCGCCACGGTGCCAGATGTTCTCCCCATCGCTAAGGTCTGGGCCGGGCACCAGGTGGGCTTCGCCCTGCTCACCGCGCCCCCGTTTCAGTATGCGGCCTACTACGACGCCAACCGCCAGATGACGGTGGCCCAGCGTCGGCTCGATCAGGCAACGTGGGTTTATCAGAAGCTACCGACGTCCGTGGTTTGGGATTCGCATAACTATGTGACGCTCGCCCTGGATCGCACCGGCCAGCTTCATGTGTCCGGGAATATGCACGTGGGACCGCTGATTTATTTCCGCACGACGAAGGCCGGGGATATCTCCACGCTCGCGGCGGCCCCGATGGTCGGCGAACGCGAGCAGCGCATGACTTATCCCGTGTTTATAAAAGATAAGGCGGGTCGGCTCATCTACCGCTATCGCGATGGCAAGAGTGGGAGCGGTGACGACCTCTACAATGTTTACGACGAAGCGACCCAGCAATGGTCTCGCTTGCTCGCGACTCCGTTAACGAACGGGCAGGGCAAGATGAACGCCTATTGCACGATGCCGCTGCTGGGGCCGGACGGGATGTTCCACCTGTGCTGGGTCTGGCGGAATACGCCCGACTGCGCGACGAATCACGACCTCAGCTATGCGAAGTCCGCTGACCTCGTGCACTGGGTCGACTCGGCGGGCAAGGCCCTGACCTTGCCCGTCAGCGTCACCTCCGGGGAAGTCGTCGACCCGGTCCCGCCGAAGGGCGGCATCATTAATTCGAATCAGCACATCGGCTTCGACACCCGGGCGCGCGTCATCCTGACTTATCATAAGTATGACGCCAACGGTGACCTGCAAATCTATGCCGCCCGCCGCGAGCCCGAGGGTTGGACGATTATTCAGGTCAGTGACTGGAAGGGCTACCGCTGGGAGTTCGCCGGCGGCGGTACCATCGTCGGCGAGGTTTCCATCGGTGCGGTTGAACCCATCGGTGACGGTAAACTGACGCTCGCCTATCGCTACCCGAAGGGGGCGGGCACTTGGATTCTCGATGATCAAACCTTACAACCGATTCCTGATCTCAAGCTGCCGAAGCCGGGGCCGCTCGTGCCCCCGGGCGCCTTGAAGGTGACGTCATCCTTTGAAGGGATGAAGAAACGTCAGGCCAGTGACCTCGGTGCCGAATCTACAGGTTTTTCCTACCGCTTGGTCTGGGAGTCGCTGGACGCCAATCGTGATCAAGCCCGCCCGCTGCCTTGGCCTGAAGCCAGCGAGTTGAAAGTCATCAAGGTAAAGAATCCGTAGGGGCACATTGTTCGACGGTGTGGGTGGTTGTCTCCCTTGTCCCCATGTCACCGTGCCCACTTACCCCTTGTTTCGATCAATTCATTCCCGGGTCTAAGTCCTGACCTTGTTCCCCTAAACTGCGTTCGGCTTCGAGTCGTGCCAGTTGGTCGGCGACGAGGATGAGGCGGTTCATGGGTGAGAGGCACTCGAGGAGTTGCCGACGCACGGCGGTGTCCGTCACGAGGTGACCGGCGGCCGCATCCGCTAAGAGCCCGGGTTGATTCGTCAGGCCGCGGAGTCTTTCAATAATTGGTTGAGCGTCTGCACTAAGCTCGCCGAGGAGCAGCTCGGAGAAGGCCATAATGCGCGCAATCTCGCGGGTACAGTCCAACGTATCCACGATGTCTTCTTCCGCTAGCGGCGCAATCTCTAGGCGTGGATAGGGCGTGCGCCGTTGCACCTTAAGGACCTTTGCGCGGCGCAGGCCTTCCAGGACCAAGTGGCTGGAGCCATCTTCGAGATCCACATGTCCGGCGATGCGCCCGACGCACGTAAAGGGGCAGGGTGGCTCTTCGTTGTCGGGCGATAAGTTGTCCTCATCGAGTTGTGAGACCGCGAACATGCGATTCCCCGCCAACGCTTCTTTAAGCATTAACCGATAGCGTGGTTCGAAGATACGCAGGGGCATGAGCTGCTGCGGCAGGAAGACGCAGTCTCCGAGAGTCATCACTGGCACGACGATGGAAGGTCCCATGACGTTAAGATGAGCGAAAACGTTTTAAACGCAAACGACCGCCGGTAGTTACGCGGACTTACTTCGCCTTCGCCGGTATGACTGGTACGACCGGGAAGATGGGGCTATCGTAGCTGGCTAAGTCCGCAGGTTTTACCGCGCCCGCCCGCTTGAAGGTGCCCAGCCAGGTCGGGTTGTAGGGGCCGACGAGGTCGATCTTTAGGTCAGGCTGGATGGCGGCTTCTAGGCCCGTGGTCCAGAAGCAAGCATTCACGAGCATGCGGCGGAAGCCATCATTGGCTAGGTCACCCGAGGCGCCGTAGGTCGACGCAAAGACGCGGCCTTCCTTGCCGGAGGTGGATTTATAGGTCCGCACCCATGCGCCCGGCATCGGCTTCTTCGTGGCGTCGACCGGAGAGTCCGGCTTCATGCCGCTGAGGGGCTGTGCCATGACAAGGATGGTGCTGCCTTCAATGGGGTTGGCATTGTACGCCCCGATTTCGGCCCAGACGTCTTTCACGCCGCGGAGGACGGGGTGGGTGGCTTGTCCTGCGACGAGGTCGAGGCGGGTGCTCGACTTGTGGTTAGGTCCGTAGTGTCCAACCCAGGTTTCACCGAGAATCTGTCGACCAAAGCCGCCCTTGAAATCTTCGCCTTTGTAGTCGTAGGAATATTTGTAGATCGGGCTGTCCTTGGCGTAGCGGAAGCCATGCGTCGCCGTGCGGAGCCCGATGACGGCGCCGCCACGATTGAGGTAATCGATAATGGGTTGCATCTGCTCGACGGGGATGGACTGGAAGCGCGTTAAGATGACCAGCAGGTCAGCATCCTTTAGAACTTCCGTGCCAGGGATGTTGCTGGGTTCGCCTTGGGCGATGGCGCCGGTTTTGGGGTTGATGCCGAACAGCACCGTGCAGGTGAAGCCTTGGTGCTTAGCTAAGATGCGCGCCAGCTGCGGTAACGCTTCCTCGGATTTATATTCATGGTCGTTGGCGATGAGCACGACCTTCTTGCCCTTGCCTGGGCCTTCGGTACCAACGTAGGTCAGCGGGGCATCCGCCGCACAGGCAACGAGACTGAGCAGGGATAGGCAGAGCAGGGCGAGGGGGCGCATGGGGAAGTATTACAGCGTGTAGAGTCCTGAATCGAGTACAGAATCGATAATAGATTATAGAGTACAGACTACAGATTACAGAAACGTTGACCGAAAGGCGCCAGGTCCTCGACTCAGCAATCGACCCTGCCCTCTGTACTCTGTAATCCGTACTCTATACTCAGAACTCAATACTCTGTGACCACGGCTCCGCCGTAGTCACTGCCACTGATCCAAGAACAGCTTCTTCGGGTCCGGGCTGTCGGACTCCGCGAAGTAGACCGCCATGCGCAAGGAGGGCAGGAAATGCGCCGGGAGCTTCTCCTTATTGCGCGAAACAATCTCGGTGAGCAGCGATTCGGGCGAACGGCCAGCGAGTTGGTCGACGCGGTAATAGCCGGCGTCTAGAAGTTCGCGCGCAACGTCGACCGGGAAGCGCGAGATGCGCATGAACGGACTGCACACGGCCTCCCGACGTCGTTCGGCCGCGCGCTGTCGTTCCGCTTCGTCCACGATTAGAGGCGGGCGAGGATGGCCGCGCCCATCGCCTTCGTGCCCACGGCCTTTCCGCCGGCGGCGATGTCCGCGGTACGGATGCCTTCGGCGATTGTCTTTTCGACCGCGAGCTCGATGGCCTTGGCTTCGGCTTCGAGGCCGAAGGAATGGCGAAGCATGAGGGCCGCCGAAAGAATCTGCGCGCAAGGGTTGGCCTTGTCCTGGCCAGCGATGTCCGGGGCGGTGCCGCCCGAGGGCTCGAAGAGGCCGTAGCCGTAGCCGTGGCGGTTGTGGTTCGCGCCCAAGGAAGCCGAAGCCATCATGCCGAGGGAGCCGCAAATAACGGCCATCTCGTCGGAAAGGATATCGCCGAACATGTTCTCGGTGAGGAGGACGTCGAACTGCCCAGGCTTGAGAATCAACTGCATCGCGGCATTGTCGATGTACATCACGGTGAGGGCGATGTCTGGTGCCGTCTCCTTGAGGCGGTCGGCGACGACCTTTCGCCAGAGGACGGAGGTCTGCAAGACGTTGGCCTTGTCGACGAGGGTGATGTGCTTGCGGCGGGCCCGGGCCGTCGCGATGGCGACGTCGGTGATGCGCTCGATCTCCGACTTGCGGTAGACCATGGTGTCGATGGCTTCGATGTCGCCGTCAGCCAGCGTCGTCGTGGACTTCGGGCCGAAGTAGAGGCCACCGGTGAGTTCGCGGATGCAGACCATGTCCACGCCGTTCGGGATGCGGTCCGGGCGGATGGGCGAGGTGTCGATGAGGTTCTTCAACAGCAGGCCGGGACGGACGTTGGCGTAGAGCGTGAAGTGCTTGCGGAGCGGGAGCAGGGAAGCGCGCTCGGGCTGTTCGGCCGGCGGGAGCTTTTCCCACTTGGGACCACCGACGGAGCCGAAGAGGATGGCGTCCGCGGCGCGGCAGGCCTCGAGGGTCGAGTCCGGCAAGGCCTTACCATGATTATCGATGCCGGCACCGCCCACGTCGTGGGTGGAGTGCTCGAGGGTATGGCCTGACTTCTTCAGGACGGCCTCGAGGACGGGCAGGGCGGCGGCCATGACTTCAGGGCCGATGTAATCGCCAGGCAGGACAGCAATCTTCAGGTGCATAGGAGAAAGGGTCGTCAGTTAAGGAGAACGGTCCGCCGGAGGGCAAGGACAAGCGGTGTTTTCCGACATAATTGCATCGAAACGACAGCCCTCCACCTCGGCCCAGTATTGCAGTCGGGCGGGACTTCCGTTTGGGTCGGCCTCCCTTCTTATCAAAGTTATGTCCTCCCAACCTCTCGTCATCGGTAAATTCTCCCTCGGCATGGGCGACCGCTTCGCCCACGAGGCCGAAGCCCAGCTCGCCGCCTGCCTCGCGGCCAAGCAGCATGGCGTCGAGATCGTCCCGGTCTGGAATAAGTCGAACCGCGAGCACAACATCATCGGTTCCGAGCCCACGAGCACCCGCACCGCGGCCGATGCCGCCGTGAAAGCCCTCGGTTGGACCGCCCCCTATTTCCTCGACGCCGATCACATCGGCCTGAAGACCGTCGACCGTTTCGTCGGTGTGTCCGACTTCTTCACCATCGATGTGGCCGACTTCATTGCGCAGCCCGCCGACCCAGACGCGGTCCAGGCCTTCGTCGATCGCCACCCCGAACTCGTCGGCACCATCACCCTGGCCGGTATCGACCGTCCGTTTACGACTTCCCGCGCGGACGTCGAGCGCACGGCCGCGAAGTTCCTCCTCGCGGTGCAGGAAGCTGGTAAGGTCTATCGTTACATCTCCTCGGTGAAGGGCGTGGGCCGCTTCGTTCCGGAGATCTCCATGGACGAGACCGATAGCCCGCAGAATCCGCCAGAACTACTGGTTATCCTGGCGGCCATCGCCGACGAAGGCGTACCGATCCAGACCATTGCCCCGAAGTTCACGGGCCGCTTCAACAAGGGTGTCGACTACGTCGGCGACCTCGCCCAGTTCGAACGCGAATTCAACGACGACCTCTGCGTCATCGCCCATGCGGTGAAGCAGTACGGCCTGCCGGCCAACCTAAAACTTTCCGTGCACAGCGGTAGCGACAAGTTCTCCATCTATCCGGCCATCCGTCGTGCCCTCGCCAAGCATGGTGCCGGCGTCCACGTGAAGACCGCTGGGACGACCTGGCTTGAAGAAGTCATCGGCCTCGCCGAAGCCGGTGGTGCCGGCCTCGCCCTCGCTAAGGAAATCTACGCGGAAGCTCTGTCGCACATGGACGAGCTCTGCCAGCCGTATGCGACCGTCATCGATATCGATCGTTCCAAGCTACCGGCCGCCGCTGTCGTGAACGGCTGGACGAGTGAACAGTTCGTCGGTGCCCTGCGCCACGACCAGCAGAACCCGCTCTACAACGCGAACATCCGCCAACTGATTCACGTGGGCTTCAAGGTCGCCGCCAAGATGGGCCCTCGCTACCTTGAGCAGCTGAAGGCCTGCCGCGTGTCCTGCGCCCGCAACGTCACCGGCAACCTCTTCGACCGCCACATCAAGCCGCTCTTCCTGTAAAGGGGGCTTAAGCGGGGCGGAGCTCAAGAACTCTCGCTGAGCGCGCGACTTCTGTGGTCGGTCGGTGGTTTCGACTTGGTAAGCGTGGGTCGTGGGCTAGTTTGCACACGATGGCCAGACCCCGGCTTACCCTGAATGCTTATGCGGCTTTCGCCGCATGGGCGTTGTGCTGCTCGCCAGCGGTCGCCGCTCCCGTGGATTTTATCCGCGAGGTCCGTCCAATCTTCGAGGCGAAATGCTTCAAGTGTCATGGTCCAGAAAAACAGAAGAGCGGCTTTCGCCTAGACGCCAGCCAGGTCGCTTTGCATGGAGGCGAAGCGCACGCACCTAATATCGTGCCGGGTCAGCCTGACCGAAGTCCGTTACTTCGTTTCATCTCGGGGGTGGACCGGGAGATGCGCATGCCGCCGAAGGGTGACCTGCTGACGGTGTCCGAACAGGCCACCTTGCGCGCATGGATTGCCGAAGGCGCTGTGTGGCCAGTAACGGCAGATGTCGTTCTGGCTAACCCGCTGGACTGGTGGTCTTGGCGCCCCCTCCCTTCGTCGCCGCCCAGGGGTGATGGTTCCGCCAAGATTGACAGCCTCGTGCGCGCTAAACTCGCCGAACGTGGCTTGCAGCCCACCGCCCCAGCACCCGCCGCTACCTTAGTGCGTCGCGTCACCCTCGACCTGACCGGCCTGCCGCCGACGCCCGAGGAAACCGCGGCGTTCCTCGCCGACGCTTCGCCGCTGGCCTACGAACGCTTGGTGGATCGGTTACTCGCTTCGCCGCGTTATGGCGAGCGCTGGGCCCGCCATTGGTTGGATGTCGTCCACTACGGCGACACGCACGGCTACGATAAGGATAAGCCCCGTGAACATGCTTGGGCCTATCGGGACTATGTCATTCGGGCCCTTAACGCCGATAAGCCTTACGCCCGCTTCGTCCAAGAGCAGGTGGCGGGGGATATTTTATTCCCGGGAACGCGCGATGGCATCGAGGCACTGGGCTTCCTGGCGGCCGGGCCTTGGGATTTGATTGGTCATACCGAAGTGCCGGAGTCGAAGGTGGACGGTAAGTTATCGCGGCATCTCGACCGGGATGACATGTTGGCGAACACCTTAGGGACCTTCACGAGCCTCACTGCGCATTGTGCGCAATGCCATAACCACAAGTTCGACCCCATCACCCAGGAAGATTATTATAGCCTCCAGGCGGTGTTCGCCGCACTCGATCGAACTGATCGGCCCTATTACCTCGATGATACCACCAACGCCACGGCAACGCAGCTAGGGCGTCGGCAAAAGGACTTGAGCGCGCAGGTTCGGCAGACTGAGGCAACTTTGAGCGCCCAAGCCGGCGAGGCTTATGCCGCGTTGACCCGTCGCATCGAAGGGATCTCGAAGAACGCCGCCGCTAAGGCGGGCAACCCGACTCCTGACTTCGGCTATCACGCCCAAGTTTCGAAGCAGGCCCAAGCGGAGAAATGGGTGCAGGTAGACTTGGGGCAGCGCATTGAGCTGGCCCGCGTCGTTCTCTCGCCCTGCTACGACGACTTTAATGGCATTGGGGCAGGCTTTGGATTTCCAGTCCGTTTTAAGGTCGAAGTCAGCGACGATCCAGAATTCCGTCAAGGCGTCCAACTGCTCTGGCGCGGCCACGACCAACGCTTCATGGCGGATTTGCCCAACCCTGGCCTGACGCCGTACGTGGTGCCGATTGAGCCCGAGGACGCCGTCACTGGCCGATATGTGCGCGTCACGGCGGTCCAATTAGCCCCGCGCAAAGGCGACTTCATCTTTGCGTTGGCAGAATTAGAAGTAAGGACCGCAGATGGCCGCAACGTCGCTCAAGGCCGACCGGTCCAAGCGTTGGATTCAATCGAGGCCTCACCGCGCTGGCGGAAGGTGAACTTAACCGATGGGCTCGCCCCCGTCCGTCCATCGCCAGACGAACTCGCCCAGTTGCAGGCTGAGCGCGATCGGTTGCTCCTGGCTGCAGCGACGCCTGCGGCGGCCGCTAACCTTCGTGCGCAGCGCGCCGAAGCGGCGGAGATTGCCGCGTCGTTGGCCCGTTTACCCAAGCCTTCCTTGGTCTATGCCGCTGGCATCCACACGGGTTCGGGCGCGTTCGCAGGGACGGGAGCCCAAGGGGGCCGACCTCGCCCGATTTTCTTGCTGGCCCGCGGACAAGTGACACAGCCCCAGCGTGAGGTTGGCCCGGGTGCTCTGGCAGCCTTGGGGTTCGCGCCTGCACGCTTTGTCTTGCCTGCAGGGGCTGGCGAAGGGGAGCGCCGCGCCGCATTGGCCCAGTGGCTGACCCATCAGGACAACCCCTTGTTCTGGCGCAGCGCGGTGAATCGGATTTGGCAGTACCATTTCGGCCAAGGCCTCGTCGAGACGGCTAATGATTTCGGACGCAACGGTGCACTTCCGACGCATCCAGAATTATTGGACTGGCTGGCGGGTGATTTCCGCGATCATGGCGGGTCGTGGAAGCGCCTGCATCGCCAGATTGTGCTGAGTGCGACCTACCGGCAGTCGTCGGACGACAATCCTGCCGCCAGCCGTCTCGATGCGAACAACACGTTACTGTGGCGTCAGCAGCGGCGAAAGCTCGAGGCGGAAGTACTTCGCGATGCCGTCCTGCAGGCTAGTGGTCGACTAGACCTCACCATGGGCGGGCCGGGCTGGCGGGATTTCGTGGTGGAGCGTCCCGAGCACTCGCCGCACTACCGCTACGACCTCGCCGACCCGGCCAACCCCCAGACGTTTCGTCGGGCGATTTACCGTTTCGTGGTGCGATCACAGACGCAGCCTTGGATGACCTCACTCGATTGCGCCGACCCTTCGATGCGCGTCGACAAGCGCAACGAGAGCCTCTCGGCCCTACAGGCTCTGGCTTTACTGAACAATGGTTTCATGCTGACGCAGTCAACCGTACTGGCCGAGCGCGTCGCCCGCGAACGCGGCGAGGTAAAGGCGCAAGTAGCGCGTGCCTATGAACTGGTGCTCGGTCGTCCGCCGTCCCCCGCGACGCTCGAGCGGTTAGTGGTTTTCACCCGCGAGCAAGGCTTACCGGCTACCTGCCGGGCGCTTTTCAACCTCAACGAGTTCGCCTTCGTTGATTAAGCGATGAGCAACACTTCTCCTTATCATCGTTCCCCCGCACCGCCCGCGCTGAGCCGGCGTGACTTTCTCTGGCAGGCTGGCGGCGGTCTGGGTGGCCTCGCCTTGGCTTCGCTCCTCGGGACTGATCGTGCGCTGGCCTCGCCCGGTAAGCTCACGGGTTGCTTGCATCATCCGCCCAAGGCCAAGCGGGTCGTTCAGTTTTTCATGGCGGGTGCGGCGAGTCATCTCGACCTCTATGATTACAAACCCGAGCTGATCAAGCGCCACGGACAACCCAGCGATTTCGGTGAGAAGGTCGAAGCCTTCCAAAATGGTTTGGGGCCGTGGATGCGACCGTTCTGGGACTTCCGGCCCTACGGACGTTCCGGCAAGATGCTCAGCGAAGTCTCCGCCCCGTTGGGTGCGGTCGTCGACGACATGGCTTTTATCCATAATATGGTAGGGAAGTCCGGCGTGCACAGCGCCGCGACTTTACTGCAGTCCACAGGCTTTCAATTGCCAGGGTTTCCGGGCGCCGGGTGTTGGGTGAGTTATGCGCTGGGTTCGGAGAACGATAACCTGCCAACCTTCGTGGTTCTACCAGATCATCGAGGTTTTGCGTCGAATGGGGTGAAGAATTGGGACGCGGCGTTTCTGCCTTCGCAGCATAGCGGGACCATTATTCAGCCTGGCACGCCCAATCCGGTGGCCGATCTTTTCCCGGGTAAAGGTGCTGGCCTGTTGCGACCCGGTAGCGAACCAGCGACGCAAGCCCTGCTCGCGGAACTTAATCAGGCTCACGCCGCCACTCGTCCCGGCGACCAGCGGCTCGAAGCACGAATTCGCAGCTACGAGTTGGCCGCGCGGATGCAGCTCGCGGCACCCGAAGCCTTGGACCTCCAGTCCGAGCCGGCGCATGTGCAGAAGCTTTACGGACTGGAGCGCGGGCCACAGGCGTGGGCGAAGGAGATTAACGAGGCGGAGGAGACTTTCGTTTTCGGCCAACGTTGCCTCGCTGCTCGTCGCCTGTTGGAACGAGGCGTCCGCTTCGTACAGGTGTGGAGCGGTAACGATAATGGCTTCCCCCGGCGTAACTGGGATTCCCATGAGGACGTTAAGCGTGACCACGGGCCGTTGGCACTCGGGATGTCGCGTGGTATCGCCGCTTTCATCCAGGACCTCAAGCAACGCGGCTTGTTTGACGACACCATCATCCTTTGGACGACTGAGTTCGGCCGGATGCCTTCGTCGCAGGGCGGGAAGGGGCGCGATCATAATCCCTTTGTCTTCACCAATTGGCTGGCGGGGGGTGGTATCAAGGGCGGCACTACCTTGGGCGAAAGTGACCAGTGGGGATTTAAGCCGCTCGACCGGGCTAACCCCACGCAGGTTTACGATGTGCACGCAACCATCCTACACCAGCTGGGCATCGACCATACTCGGCTGAGCCTACGCAATAATGGCATCGACCGTCGGCTTACGGATGTCCACGGGCACGTGCTGCACGGCCTGCTGGCGTGAGCGAAGGCTTGTCCTGAAAGGTCCCTTACCTTTAGGTAGAGGCTACCCCTCCTGTATGCGTTTCCTCGCCCTCTTCTTTGCCGTCGCCCTTACGGCGGCGGATCGTCCGAACATTTTGCTCATTGTCGGTGATGACATGGGCTACGCCGACGTCGGCTTCCATGGTTGCAAGGACATCCCGACGCCCAACCTCGATGCGCTCGCCGCCGCTGGGGTTCGCTGTACGCAGGGCTATGTCACGGGCCCGTATTGCTCGCCGACACGCGCAGGCTTGCTGACCGGGCGTCAGCAGAATCGCTTTGGCCACGAATATAATCCCAACGGTAATAACGGCCTACCGCTGACAGAGACGATTCTGCCGGAGCGTCTGGCGAAGGCTGGCTATGCCACCGGGATGGTCGGTAAGTGGCACCTCGGTGCTAAGCCTGAGCAGACGCCACCCAGCCGCGGTTTCGGCGAGTTCTTTGGCTTCCTGGGTGGTGCCCATAGTTATTTCAATACGGGCGGTATCCTGCGTGGGGCCGAACCAGTAAAAGAGATGGACTATACCACCGACGCCTTTGGCCGCGAGGCGGCTGCTTTTGTCCGTGGGCATAAGGATAAGCCGTGGTTCCTCTACTTGGCGTTCAATGCGGTGCATACGCCCATGGATGCGACCGACGCTCGTCTGGCGAAGTTCGCCTCCATCACCGATAAGAAGCGCCGGACCTATGCGGCGATGATGTCCGCGCTCGACGAAAACATCGGCCGGGTGCGCCAAGCGCTC
>Ga0209596_1001217_pt1 | contig 22549 bp, 38 predicted proteins | sample M_130807_MF_Meta_FD_187314 | JGI IMG/M metagenome (GOLD analysis project Ga0209596, IMG submission 187314) | Freshwater microbial communities from Lake Montjoie, Canada to study carbon cycling - M_130807_MF_MetaG (SPAdes) (version 2) | ecosystem: Environmental > Aquatic > Freshwater > Lake...
GATCTACAGGAAGCGGGGACGGAAGAGTAAGGCCTGTCTTAACCTTAAAATTCTTGTCAGCCATTATTACCTCAGATCAAATTAGATTATGGAGCTACTACTTCTTGCCAATTCAAATCTGCTTCAACCCATGTAAACATTTTGCCCTCTACTACAGGCATAGGTGTTGGAGCATCCCAAACACATGTCTGCTCATCTAGAACCCATGAAGGATATGGCTTTGGTGCAATAAATGCATCGCGTACACGATCAAACTTCATTCCAATTCCAGCGTAATTCTTTCTCATGTTTCCGTTATAGGATGTTTGTACCCATGTGCCACCAAGTCCAAGATCATCTGCAAGGAATTCTTGTCCTCTGTGTTCTTGATCATTTCCTACAACAAGTACTCTTACTACAATGTCGTTCTCATCTACTTCTGCGAAATGTGCCATTTTTTATATCTCCTTAGATTACTAGTACTGCTGCTTCTTCAGCAGTCAATGGTTGTCCAGCAATAAGTTTAGCTTTTGCTGATTCTTTTAAGGCCGCTTTTGCTGCCTCATCTGATTCACGAGCAGTTCTTGCTTCTTCTGCTGCCGCCATGTCGATCACACGCTGTGCGATTTCTTCGGCGGTCAATGGAACAATAGACTGTACTCCTGTTGAGCAATCTACTATTACTTTTGTTAATTCTTCTGACATTTTATGCCTCCATTATTTCTAATATCTACCATTTTACCATTTATGTAATGATAAAGCTATTAAATTTTATACTGGATATCTAACTATAACTATTCCTGAACCGCCGTTTCCACCGAATCGGAATGAATTTGGATACCAGGAACCAGCACCGCCACCGCCACCGCCAGTGTTTGCAACTCCTGTAAGTCCAACACCAAATATTCCTCCTGCAGCGCCTCCGCCAGAACCTCCAGCACCTATGTTGCCACCATTACGAGAACCACCGCCGCCACCTCCAGCAATATATCCAGAAACACCAGAACCTGTTGCAGTTAGAACTCCAGATAAAGATCCCCAGTTAGTAACAGAATTTGTACCTGGGCCACCAGCTCCAGTCTGACCAGAAAGAGCAGTCTGACCCACTCCTCCAGCACCTCCACCACCGCCTGCGTATTGACCTGAATGTCCATTTCCACCTGCAAATCCTTGACCAGAAGTTCCAGCACCACCAGATAAACCAATTGCTTGATCTCCTTCTCCGCCTCCGCCAGAACCTCCAGCACCTGCTCCTTGTACAGATCCATCTGATGTACTTGCACCGCCACCGCCGCCAACAGCAGCAGTTAATGAACCGAATTGTGAATTAGAACCATTTTTTGGTGATGCTGTTACTACTGTTTGTCCAGTTGCACCAGCTCCAATTGTAACAGTGATAGGTGATGATAGACTTTGAGATGCAAAAGCAATTACACCACCTGCGCCTCCTCCGCCTGCACCACAATAGCTATTAACTGATCCTCCTCCGCCACCGCCACCTGCAACAACTAATACATCTGCAGTAATAGCTTGAGTTGGAGTAAATGTTGATGATGAATTAAATTTGTGATACCAATAAGTACCATCTGTATTTATAATTCCTCCAGTTGCTTTAGCAGAAAGATTAGAGATATAAAAAGTGTCAGATGAAGTAAAAGTATGAATTGTGTTTCCGCCTGATGTAGTTATAGTTCCGCCAAATCCTCTTTGAGATCCCGCATAGCTAAGTACAACAATTCCTGAACCACCATTTCCGCCACGGGCAACGGGTTGATTAGTTTGTGCATCAGCTCCTCCACCACCGCCGCCAGTATTTATGCTACCATCTCCACCACTGGAAGTTACAGTTGTAGCACCAGCTCCGCCGCCGCCAGAACCCCCTGCTCCACCTGTTCCACCTGAAGGAATATAAGTTGTTCCTCCGCCTCCTCCTGCATAAGTAACTGATGCACCTGAAATTGATACTGAAAGACCAGCACCGCCAGCTCCACCACTACCTGATGTATCGCCTCCAATACCACCAGCACCTCCGCCGCCTGCACCTCCATAAGGACCTGAAGAAGCAGTGCTGTGTCCTCCTCGATATCCTTGAGTTGGTGATGCAGCGGCTCCTCCATTTGATCCGCTATTAAAATTACGAGCTCCACCGCCACCAGAACCACCTGAAGCACCAGCTGCTCCACCATTTGACAAATCTGATGCTCCTCCGCCACCGCCTGTTGCTGTAATAGTTGAGAATGTAGAATTACTACCGCTAAATGTTGATGGCGCTAATGCATTTCCGCCAAATTGACCCAGTCCGCCCGATCCAATTGTTACTGTATAAGTAGTACCTGGCTGAAGGGTTAATGCAGATTCTAATGCCGCTCCTCCGCCTGTTGCCGTAACGGTTGAACGTAAACCACCAGCTCCGCCGCCGCCTGCTTTTTGACTACCTCCTCCACCGCCACCTGCAACTACTAAATAATTAACTACTAAAGCGGATTGTGGTATTACACTATTACTTGCAGCACTTGCTGCAGACGTTCCATTTGCATTAGTTGCAGTTACTGTAAATGTGTAAGATGTTCCATCTGTTAAACCTGAAACTGTAATTGGAGATGATCCTGTACCTGTAAATCCTCCTGGACTAGAAGTTGCAGTATATGTTGCAGCTGCACCACCTGTTGCTCCTGCTGTATATGCTACGGTAGCACTTGCAGCACCTGATATAGCAATTCCAATTGTTGGGGCTTGAGGAACTGTTGTTGCTGTAACGCCTGATGAGGCGGAACTTGCAGAAGATGTTCCATAATTATTTGATGCAATAACTGTATATGTATATGATGTGCTAGATTGTAAACCTGTTATAACAACAGGAGATGTTGAGCCTGTTGCTGTATATGAACCAGGGGAAGATGTAACTGTATATGATCTTCCTAAAACTGTACCTGGGGTAAATGAGATTGAAGCTGAACCATTATTATATGCCCGCCCGCTTGGTGCATTTGTTGCAGTAACTGAAGTTACCGTTGAAGCAATTCCACCAATTTGTTCCCAACCATATGTTGCGCCTGAATAAACTTCTAAAAATCCTGTTTGTGTATTTGAATAGATGTCGCCAGTTGCTGGAGATGCTGGGCGAGATGCAGTATTTCCTCTTACAGGAGTTGCTGCAATTGCCGCATTTCTATTTGTAACTTCTGTAGCAATAAGAGCAGCCGTTTCTGTATCCGTCGCCAAAGTTGTGGCGGTGGATAGAACATTTGCTACATCTCTAGCTCTTGTCAATTACTTGCCCCTTAACTTAAAAGTAGTTTTGCTTCTTCTTCTGTAATGCCAAGTTTTTCTAGCAGTGCTGTTTTTGCTGTTGAATTATAAGCAAGTGTTATTGGATTATGTGCTGCAAGACCAGCCGCGGCTTGTTCTTGTGTTAAACTTCCACCAATAATTAGTTTATTACCAACAATATAAACTTCATTACAGCCCAGCTCTTCTTTAAGCTGTGTTCCATTAATTTTATTTGGTATTTCAAATTCATAAAAATTCATTTTAAGCTCCTAAGTATGTAAACGAACATCTTGCTCTATCTATTGTATTAGTTCCACCACCTGCAGATTGAACAACAATATTCCAGTTGAAATAATCAGTTGCCACACCAGTAACAACCAGCCCAACATTTAGCGTATCGCCTTGTCCGTAAGCATTTGCTTGACGAACTATTTGACCGTTAACTAGTCCATCTGCAGAAACAAGTTTTGAACCATTTTTTAATATGTAAATATATAAATCTGGATTGTGAGAAGCCAAACCAATATTTAGTTGGATTAGATACTTGCCATCATAGCCAGTTGGAATAGTAAAACGTGAAGGGTTGGTTACTGTTGAGTGAAAGTTGTGAGTATCTACTAATTCAGTCTGAGCAAAAGGAATAGCAACTTCGGTTCCAACTGAAGTAAATGGTGTATTTTGATCACTATTAATTGCAATACATCCAATAAAAGTTGGAGTTGTTGAAGCAGGGGTTGCCCATACTGGAATTCCCCCTGAAACTTTTAATATCTGGTCTGTGCTTCCAATTCCTAATCTAGCAGGTGTATTAGCAGCTGATGCATATAATATATCACCAGTTGTAGTCATAGTTGAAATACTTGGTGTAGTTAAAACTGGAGATGTTAATGTTTTATTAGTTAAAGTTTGTGCAGTTGTTTTATCTACTACAACTGAAGTATCTATTGCAAGAGTAGCTGATCCACTTGTTGACCCGCCGCTTAATCCTGTGCCTGCTACAACTGCTGTTATATCACCATCTGTTGCTGTATAGGCTAATGAGGTCCATGCTGTTGATCCGTCTCCGACCTTCATTTTCTTAGTGTCTGATTCAAATCCTATTTCGCCAGCTGTTAATACAGTATTGGCTGAAGTCCAGGCTGCTGCCGTTCCTCTTTTAACTTGAATTACTGTTGCCATTATACTGTTCCTCCATCAAATGTGTAACTTCCTGTTGTATCTATTGTACTATAAACATTACTATCATCTATTGCTCCTACTGTTCCGCCGTCCAAATTAGAAGTGGGCGGGATCGAAGAATTATCAGCTATTGCTCTTGCTTTACTCATAATATCTCCTTATAAGCCTAGTTCTGTTTTTAATTCTTCAATAGACAAACCAACTGATGCTAGTTTTTCTGCTACGGTTGGCTCTGTTGGAACAGGAGCAATATGAGCATCTAAGATTTGAATTGCTGTTGCAGTATCTGCTTCATCAACACCATTAAATTCAACTAAATCACCTGCATATACAACTACATCAGTTATGAATCCAGCATTTGCAAATTCTTGTGTTAGTAAATCTCCATTAATGTTTTTATTAAAAGGTATTTTTATCATGTTAAGCCCCCAGGTATGTTAATGTAACAGTGGACTGCGCCCTAATAGATGAGGCATTTCCATTATCTGTTCTTGTGTGAAATGTTATGTAGTCTGCAACAGATAAATCTAACACTGCTGACATTTGTAAAACAGTATTATTATTTCCTGTTGGTGCGCCACCAGGTGTATTTACAAATAATGCTTTGCCATAATCTCCTAAGTCTAAACCATTCTTTTTAACGTAGAATTGAATATAGCCAACTGCGCCATTTGGATTATCTATTCCAAGTTGTCCAGTAATTAACCACTTTCCTGCTTTTCCTGAAGGAACAGTAAATCTATCGTTATTACTAGAAGTGCTATGTATGCTACTTGTATCAAAATTATTTGTAGTATATCCAATTGCATATACTGTTGCACCATTAGCAATAGTTTGTGAATTAATATAAGAAGAACACCCAACAAATGCAGTTGCAGAAGAGGTGCCCCAAACAGGAACACCACCACTAACTTTTAATACCTGATCTGTGCTTCCAATTCCGAGTCTAGCAGGTGTATTTGCTCCTGATGCATAAATAATATCGCCTGTAGTAGTAGTTAATGTTTTTGCAATTGCTCCATTTGCCAGATCATATGCAGATTTTACTGCAGTTGGAGTTGCTGCTAAAACTGATGATGTTGTAGATGTTGAGTCAGATAATTGAACAGAGCCTCTTTGAGATGTAGATGCTTCTTGAATTCCTACTGTTAATGCTCCAGTTGATCCTCCGCCTGTTAATGGGGAAGTTGCTGTAACTGATTCAATATCTCCTGCTAATGTGACGGTTCCACCGAGAGATATAGCAGATCCATTTATTGTAATTGCTGAATTCGCCAATTGTGCATTTGTGACTGTACCAGTAATATTTTGAGCGGGAACTGAAGCAACACTAAAATTATTATAGCAATTTACTTGAACATAATCTGATGCTGCTAATGCTGATAAACCCGTAATAGATGTACCATTTGTAGCTGTATAATCATCTCCTCTTACTAGGAGGATTCCGTTCAAATATACTTGTTCTTGTCCAGGAGTATATGAAAGAGCTTGTGAAGCATTATCATATCCTGATAAACTTGTTTCCGCCCCGCTCATTGTTTTACGCCAAATAAGGCTTGTTAATACTCCATTAGGACTTGGATAAGATTCTATACTCATGCTGTCTCAACCCCCGAAATATGAAATTTAACATCTGTAGCTGTGGCAAATCCTGCGATAATCTTAGTTGTAGCAATTACTGTTTTAAACTGAAAGTTAATTACTGAGTTTGCAGAAATTGGAACAGCGGGAACTAAGTTAATTCCGTCTACTGTAATTGTAACATACTGTTGGTTTGCAGATGTATTAGATATTACTATATCTGTTAAAACTGATGTTGTTGAAGATGGTACAGTATAAAGAGTAGCAGAACTTGTTGCTGCCGCTCCTCTATAGAATAACTTTGGTGTAGCTGCCATTTAAAATGCTCCCATCAGGCTATATACTTCTGAATTTCCGCCACCTACTGTAATGCTTGTGGTATCTGATCCTGCATCATCTGTTAATGTAGCACCTACAAAATTTAAATTACGGCGGGGAGTTACAGAAACACCAGAATCTTGAATTAACTGGTTATACAGCTTAGCCCAAGATACATTTGTACCATCTGATTGTATCGTATAGTTTATAGTCCCACCGTTTTGAATTGGTAGTAATGCATTAAGGGCATTATTTGCTGTAGTCTGTCCAGTTCCACCGCTTGAAAGCGGTATAGTAGAAGTAGAAGAAATATTTCCACTAGAATCTGTTGTAATTACGCCAGCAGAAGACAAAGAGCCTATTACTAGGCCTGATTTAATCTTAAAGTCTTTAACTGACATTAATTACTCCTTAAAGTGCTACTTTGCTAAATTTAACTGTTACATTTGTAGTTGCTGCATCTGTTACAGTTAATTGTAATACTCCATTTGTAGAAGCTGTTGTAGCTGATACTACTACTCCTGCAATTGTTCCGCCAGTTTCTGTAATTGCAAACTCTGTCATATCTACAGAAGTTCCGTCTGTTTGAACAACTACTTTAGATGTTCTTACCTTTGAACCTTGCTTTAATGAAACCATGTATTCAATTGATGTAAATGCTGACAATGCTGTTGTATCTACAGTGGTTGCAGTATTTGCTGATACTGTTGCAGTTCCAGTTGTAATTGGCACTACTAGAGTTCCCCAGGATGCCGATGTTCCATTTGTAGTTAGATATTTTCCTGAATTTCCTGTTTGAGAAGGAAGTGTAATTGGTGCCGCCGCCCAAGATGGTACTCCTGAAGCAAGAGTTAATATATATCCGTCAGTTCCTGCTGCAAGTTTAGATAAAGTATTTGTGGCTGAAGAATAAAGAAGATCACCAGTTGTATATGATGTTAATCCTGTTCCTCCATTTGTTGTAGCAATTGCAGTTCCAGACCATACGCCTGTTGCAATTGTTCCAAGTGTTGTAATGCTTGAACTTCCTGCCCATGTTGATAATGCTGTATTTTCAACATTGCCTAAACCAACCATAGTTTTTGTGATTCCTGATACTGTCCCAGTAAAAGTAGGTGAGGCAATTGGAGCATATGTTGATGCCGCATTTGACTGAGTTAAATATGTAGAAGCAGCAGTACTAGAAGCTAATGCATCTGTAATGCCATATCCTGATAATGTTGTAGGAGTAGATGATATCTTCGACCATGCTAATCCTGTAATCCATGAAGGATTTGAATATGTACCAGTTGTAACAACGCCATTTGTTGCTGTATCTGCATTTCCTGCAGTTGCTGCTTTTCCTGTATATGTTGTTGTTGATAATACTTCTGTTCCCGCAATTTTTAATACTTTACCTGATGCTAAATCAAGATTTTCTGATGATGTCCAGGCGGAAGTTCCAGAAACCCAGTTGAATGTTTTATTAGTAGCACCGTTTAATGTAATTCCTCCACCATTTGCAGTTATATCTGTTGGTGTTGCTGTATCTCCAAGAACAATATTTTTATCTTCAATAACTAAATTAGTTGTATTAAGATTTGTAGTTGTTCCATTTACAGTCAAATTTCCAGATAGGGTTAAATCTGCTGCGGATACTGTTCCAGTAAATGTTGGTGAAGAAAGTGGTGCTTTATCTCCTAGTTGTGTTTGAATTGCTGATGTCACACCATCAAGATATCCTATTTCAGTATCTGTTACTCCAGATACTCTTAATTGAATAACTGATGAATCAACTGTAATTGTATTTGAAGCATCTGTATAGGTTAATCCGCTTCCAAGGATTGCTCCTACAGCATCTTGAGCTGCCTCATTGAAATCTAAAATTGTTGAAGCTGTTTGTGAACCTGTATGATTTGCACGAGCTAAAGGATCTGTTGCTAGTTTAGATAATGCAATTGCTGCAGATGCATTAATATCAGCATCTAAAATTGTTCCGTCTAAAATCATTGAAGAGGTAACTGTTCCCAATGGAAGAACTACTGTACCAGTAAATGTAGGAGAAAGTAATGGAGCTTTTAGGTCAAGCGCTGTTTGAGTTGCAGTTGATACTGGTTTGCCAGCATCGGTTGTATTATCAACATTGCCTAGACCAACCATTGATTTTGTTATACCAGACACGGTACCAGTAAAGGTTGGTGAGGCGATTGGTGCTTTTGTTCCTACCAATGTGGCAAGAGTTGCAGCGGTTGCTTCGTCGGCAGTAAGGGCTGCAGCTAATTCTCCAAGGGTGTCTAGAGCAGCTGATGCTCCGTTTACAAGGGCGGTTACTTCTCCTCTAACAAACGCAGTAGTTGCAACCTGTGTTGTGTTGGTTGCGGCTGCTGCGGTTGGCGCAGTTGGTGTTCCTGTTAATGTTGGTGAGGCTAGCGGTGCCTTAAGATCAAGAGCCGTTTGAGTTGCAGTTGATACTGGTTTGCCAGCATCGGTTGTATTATCAACATTGCCTAGACCAACCATGGTATTTGTAATACCAGACACGGTACCAGTAAAGGTTGGTGAGGCTAGCGGTGCCTTAAGATCAAGAGCCGTTTGAGTTAATGTTGAAATTGGCTTAGCGGCATCGGTTGTATTATCAACATTGCCTAAACCAACCATTGATTTTGTTATACCAGACACGGTACCAGTAAAGGTTGGTGAGGCGATTGGTGCTTTTGTTCCTACCAATGTGGCAAGAGTTGCAGCGGTTGCTTCGTCGGCAGTAAGGGCTGCAGCTAATTCTCCAAGGGTGTCTAGAGCAGCTGATGCTCCGTTTACAAGGGCGGTTACTTCTCCTCTAACAAACGCAGTAGTTGCAACTTGTGTTGTGTTGGTTGCGGCTGCTGCGGTTGGCGCAGTTGGTGTTCCTGTTAATGTTGGTGAGGCTAAAGGAGCTTTTGTATCAATTTGTGTTTGAATTGCAGATGTTACTCCATCTAAATATCCAATTTCTGTATCTGTAACATTTGCTACACGAGCTTGAATTGTTGATGTGTCTACTGATATTGCACCAGTTGTATCATTATATGATAGCCCTGTGCCTAAATTATTTCCAATTGCATCTTGTGCATTTTCATCATTATATGTCTGTGCACCTGTTAATGAAATTGCATTGCCAGCATCATTATATGATACTGAAATATTTGTGTGTGTGCCTGCTGCTAAAGCTGTAGCAACTGCATCTTGTGCTCTTTCGTCTGTAAAATATTTATTTGTTGATCCTTCAGAAAGCGAATCTGTACTTGAAGGAATATCTGATGTAAATGCTACTGTTCCATCAGCATTTTTAAATGTAATTGTTCTATCTGCTGTAGGGTTTATTACTGTAAGAGTTGTTTCAAATGAATTATCTGTTGAGCCTTCTACTATAATAGAGGATCCTGGGATTAAGGCATTTTTGCTATTGTCTAAACCTACAACTCCATCTACCGCCCCAATATCAGTAACTAGTACATAGTCTCCGATAGTTAAGTTGCCGTCGGGAACAATATTCATGTATGCTGTTATTTGTGTCCATGTGCTTGATCCGTTACCGAGCTTCATCTTTAAGGTATCTGTTTCAATACCAATTTCGCCTTGACGTAAGACTGGATTACTTGATACCCAATTTGCTGCGGTATCTCTTCTAAGTTGAATTCTAATTGCCATTTTTATGCCGTCCCTCCGTCAATTATATCATTATTTGGTGCTGAAGAGTAGTCTGAACTAGCACTTCCGCCATCCATTGAAACTAAATAATTACCAAATTCTACGTAATTACCATAATCTACATATTTAACAGATCCATCTCCTGCATAATGTTGATGGTCAAGTAATTCTTTTGGACCAGCAACATCATACCAAATCTCTCCGTTATAAACTTTTACTGTATTTTCAGAAGAATCAAAATAGGTTCTTCCTTGTGCTGGTGAAGCTGGTGACTCTGCAAGAACTTCAAATGAATTTGATGTCCCAGATCCTCCTCCTGATCCTGTTAATAAAGACCAAGTTGAACCATTAAAAATCTTTAATGCACCAGAAACAGTATTATAGTATATCTCTCCCGCATACGTACCACTTGGGTCTGTAGCTAAAGATGGCGGGGCAATCGTAGTTTTAAATTGCTTTGCCATGACTATCCTGTAATTACTACTCTATATGCTCCTGCTGTTGGTGCGGCTGCAAATGTTAATGTTACAACGCTTGTTGATGTATGATCAACATCTACTTCAACTTCTCCATATGGTGAAGAATTTGAATAAACTGAAACAACTACATCCCGTGTACCTAAATTATGTGTTGCTGTAAATGTATAAGGAGAAACTTCTGTTGTTGTTACATTAGAAGACCATTTACGTGCAATTGAGTGGTAGTTAGTGCCATCATTTGTAAGCCCCCATGTTGTTGCAGCTTGGTATGAGCCAGCTGATTCTCTCCATAGGATTTCTGTGTCTGCAGATGTTCCACGCTCTACTCTTACTCCAGCATCTACTGTTGGGGTTCCTGTAAAGTCGGTATTAAGGTTAATTTTATTATCAACAATATTTACCTGAGTGGTATTTACTGAGTTAATTGTTCCAGTTACGTTTAGGTTACCACCGACTGTAAGATTGTTGGTAATTGTTACGTCATCTGGCAAACCAATTGTAATTGCTGCTGTTTCCCCACCTGAACCAGATACTGTTACCTCGTTTGCTGTTCCAGCAACTGTAGCAATATATGCTCCAGTTGTATCTGTTCCAAGGGCAACTGAATTTGGTTCAACAGTTGTTGTAATTGTTACATTGCCTAGATTTGTAATGGTTCCAGAACCAGTTACATCTCCAGAGAGAGTAATGGTTGGATCATTAACATCAAAATTGAGTTTTCCAAGTGTGTCGTCATAAGTTACGCTAATACCATTTTCAGTATTACCTGAAACCATTGCTCCAACAACATCTTCAACGGCTTCTGTAAAGTCGTTTACCTGTGTAGATGGGATTGAAATATTTTGCTCTGCAGCAGAAGTTAACTGACCCTGAGCATTAACTGCAACTGTTGTAGTCTTAGTTGCAGATCCATATGTACCTGCAGATACTCCAGTATTCGTAATATTAATTGTTTCTGTATTTCCAGCATCGTTATAAGTTGCTGTAATTCCAGTTCCGCTTTGTACCAAAGCACCAACAATATCTTGTACACGCTCAGCATTTAATGTTACTGCTGCTGATGTTACTGTAAAGTCTGTTGAATCAAATGAAGCAACACCCTTTTGGGACGCTGTAGCATTTTTTGCAGTAATTGTAATTGTATTATCTGTTACCGCTGTGTCAATTGCGCTATCTCCAGTTACTGTTAATGTATCTGTTAATAGGTTTACTGTATCTGTACCAGTTTCTCCAGCAATAGAAAGTGCTGTTGCTACTGTTACTGTTCCAGCTGCAGTTAATCTACCTTGAGCATCTACTGTAAATGTAGGAATTGCTGTTGATGAACCGTATGAACCAGCGGTTACTGCTGTATTATTTAATGATAAAGTTGTAGTTCCTGCGGCATCATTATATGTTGATGTTAATGCTGTGCCTGCAAGTACGGATGCACCAATAATATCTTGGACAACTTCCGTTGATCCTGACATTGGCATCCATGGGCCGTCGGGTGAAGATAATCCATTGTAGTAGTACATCTTGTAATCAGATGTATCGTAGTAAATCTGTCCAGTTACTGGGCTAGATGGGGCAGCGCCTAAGTTCTGGATTCTAGCATTAAGAAGCTCATTCTTGTTGAGATCAACGCTAACTAAAAATTTTCTTGCCATTTGCTAACTCCCTTAAGACAGGTACGCTGTCCCTGAGAATGGTTGAGCCATTGTCAGTGTAATTGTGTTATTACTATTATAATCTATTCCTGTTTCTAAAACATCTCCTGCGCTTGATTTAATCGTAACATTTGGCTTCATGCCAAGATTATGATTAATTACGACAGAATATACCCCATTTACTGGGCCTGTTACTTGCGTAAGCTCCCATGTAACTTCTAGGGTCATATTTAGAAGGTAGCTTGTGGCTCCCGCCCAAGTTATATCTGTTGGCTTTGGACCATAGAATCTTGTTGTACTTTTATCATAGTAGAAGTCTCCTTCAATTCCGAAGTTTTCAGATGGAGCGCCTGTCCCATTAAGAATACTTTTTCCTCTTGGGCCCTGTGGGCCAGGAGTAGATACTACTACTTCATTGCTTGGAATCGTTACAACAACTGTTTCTACCATTAGATTGTCACCGATCTGCTAAGGGTTATAAATCCCTCTAGCAATTTAATTTTGTTTGCGTTTGAATCCGTCACCATAATGTCATATGATGATTTTGGATAGAACAGTTTATTTGTTTGAGTAGGGGTCATCTTGATAGTTAGTTTACCAAGTAGCGGGGTTATTACAATTCCACCTGATGGAGATGTTAGACTAAATGCTAATTTGCTTCCGCCTTTTGTATCACGGACTTGCATCTTTGCTGTTGAGCCTGTTAAGTCAATAGGTGATCCATTATTGTCTTTATATTCAACAATAAATGAGAAAGTGGCATTTTGATCCACTTCGAAATTCTTTTGTCCTGCCATTTGCTAGTACTCCTAAATAGGAAAACTCCTATGCTTATTTTAGCACAGGAGCTATCCTAACAGTAACTTTTAAATTACTTGTTTGTAAACCCGAATTCTTTATTTGCTGGGCTTAGAGCCTTAAGAATAACTGGAGCCACTGCGGCAAATCCACCCATCAAAAGATCTCTTGGACTGGTATTGCCAGTCATGTATAGAGCAATTGCTGCTGAAAGAAATGCACGTGCATAAGTTCCTAGCGCTGCTAAAATCTGTTCTGTCATAACAACTTTCCCATCTTTGTTTAAATCTGCTTTTGCAAATTTAGTCATTTTGTCATCTCCTAACAGGACACCGTGTCCTGTGAATTTGGCTTTTACGCCAATACTATTCTACCACTAAGCGGAAATATCCACAAGCTCACAATTTCCATCTGAGCTGCAGGCAAGCGTGGCATTGGTAGAAGTGCCATCTTCTGTCTCATAAAAAGATAAATCTTCCCATCGGATATCCTTTGGCATCTTTTCAACGAGAGCATCATATTCTGTTTTATCTACTTCTTGATAAGGGGCTTGCTTATACGAGTGATCTGAATGGGGCAAGAATGAAATTCCAGATACCTCATCAAAATGCTTATATACCCAAGCACCAACTTCCATCCATTCATCTTCTTTTACAGAAACCGTAATAGAAGGCTTATGCTCACACCATGCACGTTGGTAAACCAACCAAATATCTAGGTGCTCAATAGCAGTAAGATCATTTCTAACAATTGCACCCTCTGGTGCTTTAATTGGAAATGAAAATACGTATGTATCGTTTGGCTTCATAACATCATCTTCTACAGGAATTCCGACTTCCTTCAAAAATGTAGAGATTGGATCTCCTTTTGCTCCACGAACTGTACGAATGTAATATGGAGAATGCCAAGCATGCATTCCTGAAGATACCCCGACCAATTGAGATACTGTTCCTGATGGCTTTACACATGTAATAGCGGCAGACTCAGGAATCCCAATTTTCCCAGCCTCATCTTTATTCTTTGCTCTTGCTGATTCCCTAAGAGTCATTAAGAAAGTCTCTAGCGAGACAAGATCTTCTTTGCCTGACATAAACTTATGTCCGAATTGACCAGTTAGAGAAACACCTAGCAGGCGTTCTTCTTCTGTGTTGTCTTTCCAAATCTTTCTAAGATACTTAAAATCAGTAAGGGTAGACTGCCATGTTCCAAGAATGGTAGCAAGCTCTACCTTGCGTTCAATCTCTTTCTTTGTATCATTTTCACGTAGTACGACTTCTGAAAGATTACAAAACTGGTAAGGACGTAAGATAATCTCTGAGCACGGGTTAGTTCCGTAGTGTATATCTGGATCTCTTCTTCCATACTTGGCTGCTTGGGCTTGAGCTGCGGCCACATTGTATATGCCTCGTTCTCCTGACTTTGAATCATATAAAGATTTCCATTCTGCAATAAACTGCTCCATGTCTGGCTTGCGTGAGTACGCAACAGAGTTATTAGACAAAGCACGTTGTGTATTTGCTTCCCACCAATTGCCTGACTTAGCTTGTGCCATTTCAATATCGTTGATATTAGAAAGAGAAATCATTGCTGATCGACGAACTCCGCCTACAACAACTACTTCACCAATTTTGCACATAATATCGTGGCATTCAATTGGCTTAAGGTTTCTTCCTGTTGCATTCTTAAACTTTGCAATTGTAAAATCAAATAAGTTAATAAGTGGTTGCGGTCCTGATGATCTTCCACCCATTGTCTTAAGTCTTGCACCTGCTGGTCTTACCTTAGAAACATCAATTGCTGGAATTTGTCCAGACCAAAGTAGTGCTAGAAGTTCACGATATGCTTTTGCCCATCCTTGTTTTGAATCTTCTACTGTAATTACCGTAGTTGATTTTTCTAGTGATTCTGGGACGGCAGGAAGTTTATTAATATACTTATACTCAACAGAAAATCCTACTCCTGTACCACACATAAGAATATACATAGTTTCGTCAAATGAACGTGCAGAGTCAACTGGAAGAAATGCACAGTTATATCCTGCAACGTTATCTCTTTCTAATGCTACTCCTGAAGTCATAACAGAGCGCATAGAGGGCATGACATTTCGTTCGAATACACCATTTTTTAATTCCGCAACAAGCTTATCATTTGGAATGTAATTATAATTCTCTTTTAGATGGTTTAGCATAAAGCTAAAATATCTATCTACTGTCTCACCCCATGTCTCACGGCGATTATCTTCTGATATCCATCTTGCATATCGGGATAACGCAATAAAATTTTCGTATGGGTTTGCAATAGTCTTAGACATTTTATAGTACCTTTTTCTCCGCCCAGCGGTTAATTTAAATTTAGTGTGAAGATCCTATTCTACCAAAGAACAGTTAAAAGGGGAAGCCCTAAGAAAACTTTTTAGATAATCTTTCAAAAGCTTTCTTGGTCAACTGATCCCAATTATAATCTTCATGTATTTTAGTTGACTGAGCAAAATAATAACCAGAGTAAGCATTATAATTACTTGATACTTCTAGCATTAGATCTTCTAAATGTTTTGCATCAGGTTTAAACATTTTTCCTATATGTCCATCAGATATAAAGTTTGGCATAGTCTCATCTGTAAGTTTAGATTTTAATTTAAGCGGTCCCATATAGTCCACATAGTGAGACCAATCATATGTAGATATAACGGGCATACCTGTTGCTAATCCTTGTAATGGAATAAAGCCGAAGCCTTCTCCCCATGTGGGATAAATTAAAACATGATGATCATGATAAAGCTTTACAAGATCATCTTCACTAAGCTCGTCAGTAATCATATCTATATTGCTATATAATTCGTGGGGAAGACCAATAATACTTTCTTCATCATCATATACTCTAACTGTACTAAACTTGTGAGCTTTAATTGTTAAATGATAGTCTGGATTATTGCCAAAGAGTTTTATAAAAGTATTTACTACTAATTGCCCGTCTTTTCTAGGTGAAGGTTCTCCAACATGTAAAAATTTTATTGGCTGTCCTGCATTAACAAATCTTTTCTTTGGAGTCCAGGTATCTTCAATGCCATGCGGGTATACATATATTGGTTTAGTTATTCCATTATCTTTAAATACTTTAGCGCACCAATCTGAAGTAGTCCAAACTTCGTCGCATGCATTAAATCTTTCAACCCACTCTGGCTTCATTTCTGTTGATTCCCATGGGGTATATGAAATTTGATATTGTTTTCTGTGAAGCTTAAAATGTTGTGGCTGAGTAAAGCTTAATTGAATATCAGCTTTAGGATCAGCAAAAGTTACGTAATGTCCTAGATTATTTAAAGACTTAACTATATTTTTCCCCGCGTAGCCATAACCAACCGCAGGATTAAGTCCTGACTGAATAGTATAATAAGATATATTCATGTTTTCTTCCTAGTTGACTGGCTTGACAGGCTTATCCTATCAATGTTATGATTGTAGTTCGTTATCTCTAGAGGAGGAAATGCCAATGGAGAAAATAAAACAACAGGTGAGTGATCTGGCTCACAATATAGTTACAATAGTAATGATAACATTATTTTTGTTTCCTGTACAGCCAGCAAGCGCACTAATAGTAAAACCTTTAGTGAAAACTGAAGCCCAACTAAAGCAAGAAGTCTTAGATAGTTTTAGTAAAGAGATTTACAAGCCATCTGAGATGCTTACAGACAAAGAGCTAGTTCTACTACTCAAGACTGTAGGATTCGAAGGGGCAGGCCTTAAGAAAGCTTGGTCCATAGCAAAGCGTGAATCTAATGGAAGACCGCTTGCATATAACGGGGATAAGAAAACTGGAGATAGTTCCTATGGAATATTCCAGATAAACATGATTGGAGATCTCGGTCCAAAAAGACTAGAGAAATTCAACCTAAAGAGTAACAAAGAGTTATTCGACCCAGTAACTAACGCAGAGATAACGTACTACATGACTGATGGCGGCTCAGATTGGTCAAGCTGGAAGGGTATGACCCAAAAGGCTAAGGAATGGCTTACGCAATTCCCAACTGATGCAAAGAAGTAGGATAGATGCAGATACAATACGTATCTAAGTACATAGCCTTATCAGAAGAGGGCCTTGTTCCTAGACTTGAATGTCCAATGGATCAAGGTCCTCTTTTCCCTAACCAGGACGGTGAGGACAAGGTATTTATTTATTGCCTATCCTGTGAATATAAAAAATTCCTTGGAACAAAGGATTATGACGATATAGTAAGGGCGGTAGAAAATGCTAGATGAATGTAAAAATGGGCAATGCGCCTGCGAGCAAGAAGAAAACTTCTTTCATGTTAAAGTGATTCCGCAAAATAGTGCAAAAATAAGTGCGGCGGGAGAAGAGAGCTTTTCTTCATATGAGTTTGAAGCAACTACCCTATTAGAGAAAGACTCTATGGGGCGTGAAATATTTTGGAATGATATGGGGAGGCCCTAATGGAAGAAAAAGAATCTCAATCAATAGAAGATAACTTGCCTATGGTGAATTATATAATGCTTCACCGTATTTATGACATGCTTACAATCATGGCAAATAAAGCAGATCCTGAAAAGACAGCTAAAATGATTGAATATCATGAACAAGGATTCCTTCTTGGACCTGCACCATCATTTACCCCACCTGAAGAAGAACAAGTCAACTAGGATGCTTGACATATAAAATAATCCATATTACAATTAAGATGTGTAGGTGATGGCGGCAACGTCTCCCTATATAATGTGTAGTAATACACTAGAAATGCCCAATCGGATCCGCCTCTGATTGGGATTTTTTCTTTTATATAGATAGTATATGGACAATACGGACATATAGTGCAATAAGTGCGAAAAAAGTGCTTCGGCGAAAGAACAGCCCATATCCCCATCTGCAACATTTTTTAGAATATGCCTTATAAGCCCTCTACGGGGGTTTTAGAGCCCTACTGGGTAATATTTGGTATCTCCGTAACAATGCACCCTTAAAAGGGCGGGAGAAAAAAGATATGGGAATTACTTTTAGTATTATAGATTTAATGCAATATGCTCAATGTAACCAAGATAGCTAGTAGAGACCAGAAGTATTATAGATCTTCCTTATCAATATCTTCATCTAGGTCAAAATCAAATATTTCCATCTGTCCCGCCCATTTTAAAAATTTAGACAAAGCTACACCTGATAAGATTGCTGTCGCAATTAACATAACTAAAGCTGAGATAGACTTTGTCTTACGTTGTATCTTCTTCATTTGGATTCTTCTTTAGATCTCATTATATGGGCATACTCCATGCCATGTGCCATACAGTAACCAATAGATGGATCATCTTTTCTGGTTACCAATATTGGCAATTTGCATGTAGGTGAGTAACAGTTCATAATATTATTATACCATAATCCTAGTCAACTGCAATTCTATCAGCATGATCATCACAATAATAGATCTTTTTGCCATCCATAGTTACTTTAGATGTATATGAGAGATTATCACAGTATGTACAGAATTTCATTTTTCCTTCTTCCCGTTTTTTCTCATATATGTTCTTGCTCTATGACAGTTTGAACAAACTATCTCACACTTGGCTATTTCTTCATCCAGTCGTTTCTTAGATAACGTGTTGATGAGTTCTGCCACATTTGCTTGCTTAGTTCCACGCACATGATCAAAATCCATCATGTAGTACGGATAAGATATCTTACAATCCATACATGGGTTTTTTTCTTTTAAATCTTTTAAATATTGTGCCAGATGTTCTTTTTGTTTCTTGATTGATATCTTCTCTGGAGACATAGCATAATTATATAATACTTTTTATTCGACTACAGGCTCCAAAGGAATTACAATATCAGAATTCTTTTTATCTTTCTTGGTAAGCTTGTTTCCTTTATAGACCTGCATTGAGTCCATGAAAGTAACTTCTCTAGATGTTACATATCCACCCTTATCATCTAGTTGATCTCTAGCGGTTATTTCATCTGCCGCCAAGATCTGAATAATCATTTCTACCTTGTAAGTAAAACAAGATGTGTTTTCGTTTGACATATATATATCCTAGTCGACTGCTTTTTAAGATTCTATTAAATGTTAATAAAATATTTTTTTAGACTTATAGCTTCTATATTTGCTTTTATCTTTTTAATGATAACTTCCAGAATTTAAGCATACAACCCCTATACCCCAATAAAGAAAAATTTATTAGGCACCCCGAAATTATCCTGTTATAAGCAAGTAATTCATCGGTTAGAGCTGTAGCTTTTATCTGAAAGTAATTGTATACTTACAACTTCCGTCATCATCGCACTTGAAGTTTAACCCCTTGATATTATCTCCGAAAACTGTCCAAGGTGTTTAGTATACCATTTGGAATTTTCGCAAGTCAATAGATCAAAGTCACTTTTGAGAAAATGTTAATATATTTTTAATTTGTATGATACACACATTTATAAATGTCCGTTTTGCCCGATACCGCGCCCATGACCCCCTGACCTTGAGCGTGAGTGTGACCCTTATCACATAAATAGTTTAACAATACTCATGAGTAACCCCCCTATTTGTCAGTCCCCCCTGCTAGGATAAGAGTATAAAGAAAATCAAGAAAGGTTCTTGATAAAGAAAGGAAAACAAAATGTTTTCATTGAATTACACAGTAGGTTTATCATCTAGCACCTGCCTAGTCCCTAGCGAGGAATACGCTAACGAGTTTCTAGACCTAGTCGCTAAGACTAGAGTCATAGACACAGTAACTCTAACCGAGTTACCTAACTACAAGCCTAGCAAGCGTGTAGTGTTCGCTACTACTAGAAGTTGGGAGTGAGGTAACTCACACTCAACCTAACGGCGTGTCGCTTGATAATGTCACCCCTATACGCTACAATTCCTACTATAACTACTAACGAAAGGAGTCACACAATGACTCAACCTAAACTCTCTCCTCGCTTAGAGGAGATACGCATAGCGCAACAGGCTCGCTATGCTGAACAGCGTGAAGCCTTTGCTAATCGTGAATTACTTAACACACTTAATCGTGCTAATCAAACTCTAAATAATCTATACCTACTAACGAAAGAAGAAAACTAATGACTATCACTTACTCACTATGGGACGGCGCACAATTACTAGGCGCAGGGCTTACCGCTAATAGCGCAGACGAAATGAATAAGGTTGTAGCAGACCTACAAAAAGTTTCCACTAATGTAGTGGCACACATGCGAAAGGTAACACAAAACTAATGATGACTAAATGGGACACTATCCAATTAGATGTAGCAGACCAATACATCTACATAGATGAAGAAGAAGCCTATAATAAGGCACTAGCAGAAGGCTTAGAAGTAAGCACACAATATGATGAAGATGAAATGTCTAAGTCCCTTACACTAGATTGGAATGACTAATGAAAATAGAATTAGATAGCTTTGGATTTATGTTTAATACAGAATGGGCTTATGTATCCCTATCGTGGGAATTACTAATTGCTAGCGTTTTGCTAGGTGTTGCTTATAAGTTTTATAAAATAAGAAAGGCTAAGTAATGACTACTAGTCGCATACTAACTACACTAGTACAAGTAGGTATCGGTATTCCCGCCCTACTTATGCTACGCCTAGTAATTCGTGATCTAATTCACAATAAATTAAACTAGGATAACGGCGTGTCGCCTTGACAAGGGCGGCATCTGCCCCTATCTTTTGTGGGCGTTATCCACAGGCTATTAAGGATCTGTGGATAAGTGCCCTGAAAATGTGAGATTAATCACAAAAAAAAGATTTCCGACACGCCCGAAAAACAGGTCAAAATGTCAGACCCCCCTGCTATAATTCCAGTATAAAGAAAAACAAGAGGTAAAGAAATCCTCTAAAGAAAGGAATTCAAAATGAATTCAATGTTCGAAAAGTTCGCTACTGTTAGCGATTATCCTAGAGGTTTAATGAACCTCTGCCCTTGTGGACAGGTTGTCCTCGCTCCTGCTAAGTATCACGCAGGTTTCGCTTGGTGGGAAAATCCCAACAAGTGTAAAGAATTATTTGAGGGGGTCAAGTAATGACTATCTCAACAATGTGCAAAGAGCACAACCCAATGAAATCTGCTATCTCAGAAATTGGAGATGAGCAATTTACTTTCTGTCAAGATTGTGAAAATAACATTGAACGTTACTACTATGATGGTGACCCTGAGCAACTTCCTATGTGGACAGATTGGTATGTGTCTAAATGAAATCACAATTTGAATTAGATTTAGAAATCAAAGAAAGTTTTATTGATTTATTAAATGATGTTTATCCTACTGTAAAAATTGGTTACTCTACTTTTACTCCCGCCGAAATTTTAGAATGTTGCGACCCAATCGCATTTTCTATCGGTTTAATTGAACATGAAGATTATTTAGCAGAAATGGAAAATGAATAATGGAATTTTATGGATTTGAATCTGCAATTGAATTGGATCATCTTACCGATGAGCAAATTTTACAATTAGAAAAAATATTTGAAGATTATGAATAAATAACGGCGTGTCGGCTTGACAAAAGCTGATGCGCCCACAAGGGTGCGGCGTCGGGCGTGTCGTTACTTGATCGTTATAAAATTCCCTGAAATTTACGGCGTGTCGATTTGACAGACAAAACGGACATTTGCGTGTGACTTTTATCACACGGCTTGAGCGTCTCATTATTTGGAATTACTGGCTAGTAATGTGAAAATGTCAGCGGGTTCGTGTATAATTCCATTATAACCAAACGAAAGAAGGAAAGAAATGTCAGCAAATGTCTATACTATCGAGGATTTACTTATCGGTAAAAACTATCGCTCTCGCTCAGTAGAGGGAGAAATTATCTCAGCAGAAAAGCACCCTGCTTGTGTTCACTATGACGGCGCGGAAGCGTATCTTGTAGAGGTTCGCCCTGCTTATTCAACGACTAGCGGAAAATCACGCTGGTTCGGAAATAGTGTTTATCGCACTCTAGCCGTAAAGGTAGGTTAATAATAAAATGAACCTAGACGAATTCAAAAAACACGTTATTGCACAACGTGAGGAAAGCAAGGCGAAAGCCTTGTCAGTCCTATCTGCTACAATTACAATTCAACCAAACGAAAGGGAAAACCTAAAATGAGTAAAATGAAAGAGTATGTCGAAATTATCGCGGCAAATTGCGATGAATGCGGTGGCGCTGGATTTGTATTTTTCGGTGACGAAAATAATTACGATGTAGAGCCTTGCGAATGTATTGCAGATTTATCCGATGAATTAACAATAGATTGGGTAAATGAATAATGTATAAAATAACTTGCGCCTATGATAGCAACGCACCGCATTGGTCTGCCGAATACGAAAACGAATTTGGTGCATGGGAAAACTTTTTCTTATTTATCGATTGGGGATTTGCAGATGAATACTCAACTGTTAATCTTTACACGCCAACAGGCAAATGCTATACAAAAGTTTTTTATCGTAATGGAATGGTGGCAGTAAAATGATGACACGTAAAGATTATGTAGCGGTTGCAGAAATTCTAAACTATGCAAGCGATAAAACGCACCCTGCTTTATTTTCTAAAATCGTAAATGATTTTGCGGAAATGTTTGCGGTTGATAATCCTAGATTTGACATAACTAGATTTCATAAGGCGAGTGGGTATAATGTTCCTAACT
>Ga0209596_1001218_pt1 | contig 22535 bp, 13 predicted proteins | sample M_130807_MF_Meta_FD_187314 | JGI IMG/M metagenome (GOLD analysis project Ga0209596, IMG submission 187314) | Freshwater microbial communities from Lake Montjoie, Canada to study carbon cycling - M_130807_MF_MetaG (SPAdes) (version 2) | ecosystem: Environmental > Aquatic > Freshwater > Lake...
GCCTAACATTTCTTCTTATCTCAGATGGAGTTAACCCATCCATAATCTTTATGCCTCCATTTATAAGCGATACATTTTCATTACTAAGCTTATCTATAGCCGCTTGAATAATAGGCTTGTTTATATCCTGAGCGTCAGCAAGAGCTGTTTCTAATTGCTTTAACTTGTCTGCGTTTGATTTTATTTTCTTTCCTGGATCATTCACAAACGGAGCAATAGCTTGCGCTGCTAATGCCGGAGCAACAGTAATGAGTCCACCAATAGTAGCGCCACTTACAAACGCGTCATCAACGCCATCGAATACACCAACATTCTTTTTGCCTAAAACATATTTGTCAGCAAGGTTGCCGCCTATTTGAGAAAAAGCTTCAGCAGAACCTTCTTTAAATTGATTTGATCCAACTTCTTTACCAAGGGCTATTGCGCTCTTGATTCCTTTTTTAAATTCATCACGCATCACATTTAGCTCAAGATTAGTGGCTCCTTTTTTTGCAGCCTCAGCTAATCTCCATGATGGCAACGCTTTCTTCCATATGTCAATCTCTGCTTTTTCTGTAAGTATTTCTAATCCACCTACCAAAGCAGACGTTAATATCTTTTGAAGATCGCTATATAATTCTTTACCTGCTTGCGTTTCTTCTTTTTCTAACTCTTTGTATTTTTGTCCATAAGCAGACAATCCTATAATATATGGAGCCATTCCACCTGTACTATAAGCTAATGCAAAATTTGCAGATTGATCAACAATCTGTGAACCAGAATATCTTAAAAAATCATATGGGGTTTCTACATCCTTGTAAGACATAGGTTTTGATAAAGCGCTTCTTAATTTATCAGCAGTTTCAATATCTTTACCTTTAAGCCCAACTGCTCTATCTAAGCCTCCAAAAATACTAAAAACACCAGCTTGAGCTTTTCCAACTGCATTTGAAAGGATTCCGTAATTTCTTTTTAATAAATCTGCCTCTTGGCTGAAGTCTTGTATGTTGTCGCTGCTATTATTCCATGCATCAAATTTATTATATAAATCTTTTGACAATAAGCTCAACTCCTGTTTTTTTGCAATAAAAGACTTCTTGTCTTCATCTGGCATAGCATTAAATTCTTCTTGAGAAATATCTTCAATCTCGCTTTTAAGACTCTTCCAATTCTTTAGGTTATTATCAAATCTTGCTTTCTCAAGTACAACTTTATTTTTCATTGACTCGACATTTTTAAGCATATCTGATTGATTGCCAGGCAATAATGGATCTGTTATGGCTTCCTTTTCCGGATCTACTAAATTTATAAATGTATTTGCAAGGCTAGTAGTTAAAGGAGTTTCACTTGTTAGTATATTGTCAATCTCTTTGTCTATACTACTCTTTAACTTCTTTTCAGATAATATATCTTTAGCTCTCGCAATAATCTCTTCATTGGTAGCTTGTTGCTTATTCTTTTGAAAATATAATATTGATTGAGTAATTGCATCGTCAATAGGCCTTGAACTTGTTGACGGCAAATTAAACTGTAATCTATTATTGATTGCAGAAATTAATCTATCTGGATTTTCTATTTTAGAAAACTCGTCTTCTGCATATTTGTTTGACTCCTCTTTAAATCCAGATGTTTCTTTTGCCAGGCCAGATTCAAGCATTGTTAATTTAAATGAAGTATTTAACTCTTCCGGAGTAAAGTCACCTAATACATTAAGCTTTTTATTTAGCTCTGTTACGTTTGCTTCTTCTTGCGCTCTTTGTCTTGTTGGTATTGGAGCCTTTTCTTTTATACCTAATGCAACCTCAGCAATTGGTTTAGCCGCAGGTTGAACAGGAGCTGCTTTAATAAACTTATTAGCAGTCTGTAGGTCTTCGTTAAGTAATGGATCAGAAGCAATGGTTGGATTGCTGGCACGCAATTGCTCAAGTTGTGATTGAGCATTCTTTATCCCTACTGCGTCATTCTTTTGCGCAGCCTCTTGTAAAGAACGAGTTAAGGCTTGGTGTGATTGCCAGTCCCTAGACTCAATGCCTTTATTATACGTTGATGGATTCTTTGGAGATGCCGATAAACCAATTGTCTGACCCGAAGAGGATTGAGATACCCCAACGTCTTTTTTTTTTACGTCAGCAAAAAAGTCTTGCTTGAAAGAATTAAAGTCATTGGTATATAGTTGATCTTTATATAATTGATCATGCAATGATTTTTGATTTCCTTCGTCTCCAAATTGAGAAACAAAATCTTCATAGCTGTTTGTATATAATTGGTCCTTGTATAATTGTTCGTATAATGGTTTTGAATTTGGCATATTTTTATTTTCCTAAATTATTATATTTTCCTACGCTTTTTGCTGGTATTTTTTGTGATGCAGTTGTACCTTTTGGTCTATTGAAATCTTGTACAGTTGTCCAATCTACTTCCAATCCTTTAGGTTCATTAAGCATCCTGTTAATTATATCTTGTTTTTCAAGTTCGCTAGCTATAGGCTTAAATCTTTCAACGTCAACATATTCATCTGAACCAGGCCTTTTTATTCTCTCAGTTACCACTGCATACAGTTTTACGTTTGGATTTTGTCTTTTTATAGGCGCTGGTATTTGTGATAGATCTGTTTGGAATGCCTCAAATCTACTCTCTCCTATATTATCTGGGTATGGCCTTCTTCTAATTTCTCCTATGTATTGAGATCGATCAAAGTTCTTGCCGATGTCTAAAACTTTTTTAAATCTATCAGCAAGATCGGCTTCCTTGGCACCTTGTTTTTCTTGTCTATTAATATCTGTTTGAGTAACTCTTTCAGGCTTCTCTACTTTGTAATCAATCTGTGATTCAATGACATCGTCTACAATTGACTTAGCCTTCTTCATTTGCTCTTCGCTTAACTGAGGCGTAAAGATACCATTCTCATCCCTTACAAGCAAGATTGTTTTGTCACGCTGAGAAGATAAAGTATTAATTTCTTTTTGTATTGCCTTCTTGTCTGCGTCTGATTTCACAGATTCCCTTTGTGCGGAAAGTTTGTCAATCTGGCTATTGATTGATTGAATTTCTTTTGCGTTATACGTAAATGAATAACCATCTGTAGTATTGTCGTATAATACACTTGCAGCCTTTCTTGGATTGTTTGTAATAGCATCAATAATCTCTGGCTTGGTCTTGCTATTAAACTTGCCTCTAATTGACTCAGAGATAACGTATCTACCGTTAACCATTCTTGACTCTGAACCTAAGTTCTTTACATATGCATTTACTTCGTTAGAAACATTCAACTTGTCTACGTTCTGATTCAGTCCGGCATTTATAGTTTGAAGGTCTACTAATTTAGATTCGTCTTTAATCTTTTTTGTAACTGGATCAACTTCAGCAATGTACATTCTACCATCCTTAGGATTCATAAATGTAGTCTTGTCTTTTAAGTTAAGTAAGTCAGATGTCATTTGTCTTTGATATATTTCTTGACCGGCAGCCTTACCTTCCTGAGCTCGTTTTAGTCCTTCCTCATAGTTTGCGTCGTATTGCTTTGTCATGTCGGCAAGCCTTGACCAACTATCTTTACTAGTTGATACAATTCTTGAATACTCACTTGGAGTAATCTTGCCTCTTTTTAACAACTGGTTTTGTTCGTACAAAGAATTTCTTACATTGTTTGCTCCGTCCATTATAAATTGATTGAATGTAGGTGCCTTAGATCCTTGATACTTGTCTACAGTAGATATTACGTCGGTGTATTGTTTATCTAACTCAACTCGTTTCGCTTCTCTACCTTCTTCTACTTTGTCAAGTTTCTCTAATATGTTCTGTGTTATGCCGCCCCAATCAATTGGGTTGGTGGCTTGGTATTGTGAATATTCTGGCATAATTATCTTTTAGTAACTAAATAATCTGGTACATAAAAAGGTTGAAATGGGCTAGATGATTGACCAATATTTGGAGTCATCTGAAAGTTAGCCAAAGGATTATTTTGTGAATTCTCCCAATACTTTGATTGAATTTTTGGTTGAGGCAAATCAACTGATGGATATTGATTTAAAAGTTTTTCAGGATTTGATACTGGTTGTGGTGCACCTAATTTATTTGGAACTTCTTCTTTTTCTGTCTTATACAATGGTCTAGTCTTGTCATATTGAACAGCCAATGCGCCAAGCGTTCCAGCAGCACCAGTAAGACCAGCGTTGATATTTGCTTGACCCTGCGCTCTTGCCATTTGCGCTCCTTGTAGTTGAGATGTTAAGAAGTCGTTTTTGCGATCTACGGAACGAGCTTGTATTGCTTGCTCTTGTTGTGCAACAAACGCATCTCTTTCATATTTAGCTTGATCAAGCTGAGCAGCTAACTGCAAGTCTTGTGCGGTACCTTGTTGGTTAACACCTGGTAATCCACCTAATACAGCAGCAGCGCCAGCACCTTGTAATGCTTGCACCTCGTTTGCTGTTCTTTGAGCACCAGATTGTTGTGCTAACTGATAACCAAGTTGTGGCACTTGTACGCCAGCAACTCTGTTTTGCTCAGCCAACATTTTTTGTTGCGCTCCAATATCGGAAGCTGATTTAGCAGCAGCCTCAGATTGTTGTACTCCTTGATATGTTTGATATGCGTTGAGAGCTAATCCAGCTCCGGCAACTATTGCGGATGTTATTGCGGCCATGTCTTATTGTTTTATAAATACTAATTCTGTGCATCCTGTAGAACCCTCCAAGAAGCCAAACTCTTTCATGCTATTTATCAATGATGGGTTCTTCATTGACGAGTAGATATATGTTTTGCCAGATAAGACTGACATTGCCTTTGCAACATCAATCATATAAGCTAACGCATTCTTTCTCAATACTTTATCTTTTACTTCAAAGTTACTAACGATAAATTCTAACCAGCAAATCTTTGAGTTTGTCATGTACAAAAAGCAGGCACAGATATCTACGCCATCCTTTGAAACCATAACTCCTTCTAAATTAAAAGGTAAGAAATCCTTAGCAGGGGCATCCCATCTCCAATCTTTCCACCATTTCTTTAAAATGTTCTCGTAATCAGATTCTGAAATGACTCTTGTTTCAAACTTCATATTAATGCAAAGATACTAAATTAAGGGTAACTTTTAAATACCTCTGAAGATACTTGGAAAACTTCTACAGAATCAGTGTTTGTACTATCCAATTGCACATCCATATAGTAGCCTCTTAGTCCAAATGATTCTGATACTGAATTCTTTACGGACAAGATAAAGTCGCCCACAATCGGTGCGTTAAGCGTTCCTGTTGCGTCAGCAATAATTCTTATCACCGTCCTATTTGTTGCGGCATTATATGTTCTGGCAGATGCCATGCCTGCCTTTGCTTTTGCTGCTAGCGATCCATTAATTCTATAAATGATGTCACCGCTAAATCTGCCTGGGCTATTCAAGTTAACATTCTCTCCAACTTTTCCGGCAAATGTAATGTCTACAAAGCCAGCGCCAGAAGAAACAAGTAAAACTTCAGATATCCCTTGAGCCGATAAGTACACCGTATTCGACTCATTGTCCTCTCTACGGATATATGCGAACCACATTCCTTCCTTTCTTGTAAAGTTGTCATTGTTGATATTGCCGGATCCAAGGTTAGATAAAACTTGCGCTCCCCAACTATCGCTTGCCTCAAGATGCAATGTCTTAAACATTTTCTGTTCGTCAGGCGCATCATTGAATATTGTTCTTACAGAAGAATTGTATTGTGTCCCATAAAAGTTATTGTGCGTAGCATTGGTATTGTGCTTCCATATCTCGCCATCAATAAACGTATAGAAGTTGTTATTCATATTTGCCATCCAATCAGGAAAGTAAGAATGAAACGATGTCCATCCGCTCAAGACGGGAGAGTATGTTAATGTATAGTTCGCCATTACTGCAAATTTAATCTTTTTTTGGCGGAGTTCTCAATCCACTTCCAATATAAATAAGAACACCTGTTTGGATCTAATCCTTTTATATCCAATCCGATTGGATCTACGTTGACATATTTGCCCTTCACAAACATTCCAGTGCTATCATCTATAGCTCCGGCATTATGGTAGAAGCTAACTTTATCCCATCTTGGTGATCCACACGTTGCCCATGCGAAGTCAAACTCTGGCACAACCATGGTCTCTATGCCTCGCTTCCATAAGCACCACAGCTCGGCCCACATACTGGCACACCATATCTGCACACCGTAAGGGTCACCGTCATTCTTCTTGTCTTTTAATTCTCCAAGGCCAAAGTATAGCGCATTGCTAATATCCTCAACCTCTTGCCAGTAATCAGCGTCAACGCCCTTCAATAGTTTCTGTGCGCCACCGCTCATCATTTCGTTGGCTTCAACAATATGGTGGTCAATGCCAGCTAACTCACACATCTTTAAGAATACGTCTTCTCCCTTACTCTTGATATACTTTGCGCCAATGTAACTTATCGTATCGGATAAATAGCAGATATTATCGTATCTATGCGTATCAAAATTCATCGGCCTTGTAAATAAGAAGTCACAATCGTGATAAAAGATGTCACAATTCTTTGGAAATTTGTGACACACTTTCTTTAATATGTGCGGCTGAATAGATGGCGCATAACCTTTGTTGTCTCTCGTGTCCTCTGCGTAAATGAAATTAGCTTTTGGATACATTCTCTGGCATCTCAGCCAAGATGCCGGCAAATCATTGTCTATGGCTGCAACAACGTATATATCCTTCTCATCTATTCCCATAGATGTAAAGTTGTTTAAGTAAACCTCAACCTGCCAGGCATAATAGTCCGTGGCAGGTTGGGCTGATAGATAGATTAAAGAGGACAATCTACTACTGTTATCCATTGTGTACCGTCCCAGTTATATGAAACGAATGATCCAGCAAATGTTGTCTTGTACCATCCAGCAGGAGCAAGTATTGTTCCTCCGGCATTGGTATATAGAGATCCAGAAGATCCAAATACACCAGTGTAGTAATATGTATTAAATGCATTGGATGCACATGACGCACCAGACGTTAATCCATAAGCTAAGCTCTTGCTTAAAACTGGAGGCGCTGTCGTTGTGGTAGTCGTTGTACTTGTCGTTGTACTTGTCGTTGTACTTGTTGTTGTACTTGTTGTTGTACTCGTGGTTGTGGTAGTTGTAGCGCAGTTATACTTTGCAAGAACTAATCCTGTAATAGATATCTGCAAGGCATAAGTATTAGCTCCTTCGTTCACATAGTACCACTTGTTCAAGCCATTGAACGGCAATGTACCTATTGAGTTGGTATATATAAAGTCTCCAAGTGCAGGGTATGCGCTAGCTCCATTATGGTAGAACGTTGTTGAGTTTACACCCAAAGAACAAGAACTATACTGAGTGCTATATCCCGTTGGATCCATAAGGTATCCGGTGAACACAGGCGCAGTAGTCGTTGTGGTTGTTGTCGTAGATGTAGTCGTTGTTGTACCAATACACGTTGCACAGTTTGCATAAAGAACTCTTGGATTAGGAATTAGATACCCATAAGGTTGTGCAGCTACCGTTCCAGTGATTGTCCAGCAGTTGCCATCAGATGACTTCAATACATTGCCTACTGAGATTGCTTGAGAGAAAGTATCTAACAATACATCGTTGTATGTTGTTCCACATAATGTTGCGCTGTAGTAAGTTCCTGCTGGCAAAGTAGTTGTGGTCGTTGTGGTTCCGCAATTAAATACGTCAACTACATTACCAAGGTTGTCAACTTTTATTGCCTGACCATTATTAATCAAGTACCAGTTGTTGCCACCCACTAAAGGCGTTGCACCATTTTGATCTTCGTAAACAATGTCATCAACCATCGGGAATACTGTGTATCCGTTTGAGTACATAGTAATAAATGTAGGTACAGCAATTGCACAGCAAGCTGATGCACTAACTTGATTATGAACCTTATCCACTTGAATAGGAATATAATTTACTGGTTGGCTATTTACGGTAATTATAAATGTGTTTGGTATGCTTGTTCCCACACAGTTAGTTGCCGTTACATTTAAATTGTATTGCCCAAATCCAGACGCTGTTCCAGAAATTAATCCTGTCGCGGTGTCAAGACTCAAACCTGCCGGCATGCTATTAGTTTGACAAGGACCTACTAATGAGAATGTTACATCTGATCCAGTGACAACTGATATTGTACCACTGACATAGCATTTGTAAAGAACCTGACCAAGATTAACAACAACATTTTCATACAATAATGTAATTGGGTTTTGTCCAGTAACAACGCCACCAACCGTTCCGCCATCAATGGCATAATTAGATGATGTGGTTGACACAGCAAAACTTGTAGGGTTATTTGTTGCAGCTACCTTAATGCTTACATCATTACCTTGGATGAATTCTACATTGCCTTGAATAATAATTGGCACAGCAACCTCAGAGCATCCGCAATCGGTTACTGATAATACAACACCGAAGTTATCAATTCTTAATGCGTATCCAGATATGTAATAATATTTACTGTCTCCAGCAAATAATGTTGTTCCTCCAGCGTCAGAGTAGATAATATTTCCCTCAGAAGGTATTGTGTTTTGTCCATTATAATATACAGTTGTGCTTGTGCTTCCGGCACATGCAAGGGCTGTAGTTATATAGGGTGTTGCACCCATTGCGATTGACCTCAATGTGGTTGCGTAAGTTTGGAATGACCATGTTGTACTAACAATAGGAGAGTAAACATATAAGAAATAACTTCCTGTTGTTTGTTTAACCTGTGTTAAGAATCCTAATCCGTTGTTTACCAATCCATTATAAGGAGAACTTAAATTTATATTATCAACACCTAATGCAACCAATGCGTTATAGTTTGACAAGCTGTTTAATCCAACGTATCCACTATCATTAATTAAGTTGTTGTTTGCGTCATATAAAACAAATCTAGAAGCACCAACTCCTGCGTTATACTTCAATTGTAAATTACCTACGTTTGATCCATAGTTCAATTCAATGATCTCAGGATTCAATGTGCCAGAAGATGTAGACGATCCAACGCTTGGAATGTTTACTTTGTTTCTATAATCCCAAGTTAAGTACAAATTAGTACCACTTGCTGCATAATTGAAGTTTGCATTGTAAAGACCTGCGCTATAAACTGGCGTAATCTCAGTAGACGCTGCAATCAATGCATTTACATTTGCAGGGTCGTAGGTTGCGTTTGTATCTAATGAATATACTTTATTACCCAAACTTGGATTAAATATCTTTATATTTGATCCTTGTGCATTTGTAGGTGTGGTATAAGATGTAAGAGTAACAGTATCTCCAATTGCTGGAATGTCACCCTGCCCAACAACACCAATACTTTGAGAATATAATGATAATCCAGTTGGTTGCATTACTACGTTTGAGTACAATGCTCCTGAAGATCCTGAGCTTGTCCAGTTCACGTTCTGTTGTGTTTGCGATCCACCTTGAGCTATTTGACCACCATTAGAAACCACAACTGTCTTAATAACAGCTGGTCTATTAGATTGAGTCAATATAACATCTTGAAATGTTCCGCAGGCATTCACTCTAATCTTTATAGATCTAGATGTAGCAGCTCCAATATTTGACGTAAGCGTAACTTTAATAAGTTTATTACCTGTGCCAGCAACTTGAGAAAGTGTAGCCCATCCAGTTCCAAAACCATTGTCAATCAATGACACAGTCCAGTTCTGAGATGCAGTAATAATAAATGTGTCATATGTTCCGGCAGTTCCCTCAATAAAGAAAACTGTTTTGTTTACAGAGTATGTACACAAGTTCACAGTTTTTGTGTTGCTTGTTAATACATACACGGCATCATAAGGATCATATGCACCAATCTTTTGTGTATCTGGCCCACTTGAGAATAAATCTCTGAACCAGTCTCTCATGCCTTGAGAAGATATCTCAAACAATCCAGACTCATCAAGCTTCATCGCTGTGCCTCTTCTGGCATCAGTAAAGAAGATATCAGATCCCCACTTCGCAAAACTCTCAGGGTTTAAGCTAATACCATATTCTCCCATATAAGGTACAGGTGTACCAAGCACTTCAGGGATAGAAGATATTGCGCCTCCGCCAATAGCGTCGCTTAGTAAGTTCTTTTCGTAAAGAACTCTGAATATTTTATTCTCTTGAAATACAACTAAGTCAGTGTCTCTTGAGTGCAGCTTTTGAATGGAGCCGTATGCTCTGTCCAAAAACTTGAAGTTAGCTTTTGATAAGTTGAACTCATTCAATCTATTAGTAGATGTTTCAGACTGATATATTTGGGAGTACGTGATGCCAGACTTCGCATTGCTTTGCGCATAGTTAGAAATGTATGAGTTAACCCTTGGAGTATTCCCCATAGTAGGCTGATTGAAATCATCCCTAACTCTATAACTTTCAACTCCATTACCAAATGAGAATGCGTTAAAGTCATTAATCTGCAAAGTTGCAATACCGTTTAACGGTTGAACTTTGTCTCCTGATGCAATTCCTGATGCGGTTGATCCATGAAGCTTTATTGATCCGCTAGTTGTGATTGGGTATGTGATTGGTATCTCATAAAATATCTCAGAATTATTGTCCCTACCAATTGTTTCAAGCACTATAGGGGTTTGACCAAATGGACTATATGTAATTTTAAAAGTAATTTTATTTTCTGATTTTTTATCAAATTGATCCTCATAAACATTAGGTATTGCTGGATTATCTTTTTGATTATTGACATCGTAACCTTTTACAATCATATTTACGGAATTATTAATAATTCTAAAAAACACATTTTTAGGGCCATTATTGGTTCCGTCTTCAGAATATTGTCTAAATTTAGTATAAATCTGATCTTCGTAAAACCATTCTTCAATGTTTACATAATCAGAAGAAGAAATAAATGCTTGTTCAGGCTGATCTGCCGATCCTTCGCTTTCAGATATGTCTATTTTAATAAATTGACCAGAAGTTATATTGTTTAATGGTAAGGCCGCAAACCCTCCATCTCTTTGATAAGGACTACTCCACCATGTCGGGCCATTAAATACATTAAGACCCTTATTGCTTCTACAGTTTATTCTCCAAGAATCTCCAACCGTATAACCAGAATTTGATCCAAATATAATAAAACCAATAACCTTTCCTGAAGCGTCTTTTAAATAGTTACCCTTCTTTAATCCTGAACTATCTTTATTTACGTCAATATTTGATTCAATTGGCGTAGATAAATTAGGAAACAAATAATAACTAAATGTACTTACTTTTGTAGTTTTATTGGTTCCTGTTATTTTTAAAAAATATCTAGCGTCCTTAGACCCTCTATAATCAGGTATAACCGTAAGTTTATTATTGCCTGTTCCATAAAATATTGGTGTTTCAATTGCAGAGTAAGCATTGTATTTGCTATAATTTATACTTCCATTATATGCTTGCAAGTATGTATCTCTATTTGTAGCCTTACCAACATCACTTATAGAAGCTTCAGAGTTAGATATCTTAGTAAATAAAGATCCCTCAGATTTAATTTTAATATAAAACCCTTCAGGTTGAGTTGTTGGAGGGTTATTCAAGAAGTTAATCGCCTTCATGTCCGCCTCAATAATTTTATATCTCTCGGCAGAACCTGTTGGTCCAGACTCTGTAGACTTAATCGTTAAGTAAGCATCTTTCTGAACCTTATCAATGTCAGCCTTGGGTATTAAGAACCAAGTATACAAACCATCTTGAAAATAATCAACTGGAAATACATTGTAATACTCTGATTTGTTTTGTTTTATAAAGAACCTATACTTTGTTGCAAAACAAGGAGCATAGTTCTTAACAGAAACTTTTAATAAGTTTTGCGCAGTAGATGCACTCGCTGGCACATGAACTGTATTCCCATCAGAGGTAAGAACAGTTGTCATTCTACCATAGTCATCTAAATACACAATCCCTAACTCATAGTCCCTGTCGCTTTTAAATGTTTTTCTTGGAACACCCTTAGTTACTACAGGTATAGATTCTAGCTTAGCTTCAAGGCTAATATTAATAGGCACTTGATTGCAGTCAGCGATATCATAGAACTGAGTGTAGTTACCATAAGATAATCTGTTGCCAATATACTCTTGCGCTTTTGCTTTCAATGGCACGTTGTCAAACAACCTTGTCAATTGATCTTCTGGCAAAGCTGCGTAAGCTTTGTTGTTTTGAAATTTAAACTTATTTGATAAAGCTGTCGCCTTGGTTATGTTCTCAATAATGTTTGCCGTCAATGAATAGCTGTCCTTAAATATTAACTGAACCTCTTTTACATTGCTGTCTCCAAAGTCAAAAGTAATATCAACAGTATTGTTTACATTGACCATGGACTTGTTACTTCCTGTCCCATAGTCATATGAGAATACCTTAGGGAAGAATGCAACGTCAGAGAAAGGCGATAACGCACTATACTCATTGTCAAGGTACTTGTATCTATAAGCAAATCGTATAAATCTCTCACTGATATTATTCACGTCAGATCCATCATTGCTCATTACAATTGTAGGCGCATTTAATGGAGGAGCTAATATCACAGAGATGTCTTTGTCTGTAAACCCATCTAAGGCATATGTTCTTGTTACATTTATTTTTCTTGGTGGGTTCAATCCATCTGTCCAATACAATAAATTATCAACCAAGTTAACGCCAGTAATTAAATTACTAGTGCTGAACTTTAAGTACTCAACCGGAGCTCTACCAACGCTTTCTATTAACAATATATATGTCTCTCCTGTTCCGTTTGCATTCTCATGGTATTTCACAACCATATTAAATATGCCCTTCACAAAATAGTATATATTATTGTTTGCCAGATCAACATACGAACCAATGGTTGTATATGTGCCCGGCAACGTGATACCCATAGCTAACGCTGCGGCTCTTAATCCAGACACTTTGGTGTTACCCATTACATTCTGCACGGAACCAACATTGGTTGAGTCAGATGTACCTACACGGATGTTTCTGGCATCTCTATATTGACCATTAGGGATAAGCCTCTCATCGAGGTCCTTGTTCATTATGCCAGCGGCAAAGTTTCTTTTTAATTCCATAGTTATTTAATCCACTTATCTCTACCACGAAGAACCATTAATAATCTTCCTGGCTTAAGGTTACTCAATCTGATTTTAGCATTTCTTAGCATCGCTGACTTCTCTTCTCTTGCACGTCTTACAATGTACTCCTGAACGCCAATTCTGTTGTTTAGAATACACCATTTGATGTAAGAGTAAATAAAGTCTTCAGCAAACTTGTGAACCTTTAATTGTGATGGATCTGTGCTCTCAAGACCATCAGAGATATACTCAAGCACGATCAACCTGCCTGATACAGCTGACGAGAAGTTAATCACACCAGATGCTTTGTCAATTACAAACTTAGGGTTGACATTCGCTTCGCTTGACTCCATACCAAAGCGTCCGCCAATTCCGTATCTAAAGTACCAGTAGCCATCATAGAACCAACCCTCTCTTCCATAGTACCATCCATCAATGTAAGCAATCTCCATTGCTGTATTCTTGATGCGTGAGATATCTAATTCAGATTGACCGGTGATAATGTTGCCATCTTGGTCATAGATGAAATCATCATTGTTATCTTGCAAATATGCGTTAGCATAGTTAACAGTTGTGTTCTCTGTTAACTTGAACAACACACCATTCGCTTCTAATGATATTCTAATATAGTCAACATAGTCAGGAGGCAATATGAACTTCAAATCATCCTTAACCTTCATCTCAAGAACCTTCTTGTTTCTTAGTGCGTCATAGTTTAGCTCCTGCAATGCTCTCTTTGCGTGGAACAACACATTGTAACGCGTAGCATTGTCAATTAATTTGTCAGGCCCAACATACATAAGCATGAAGTTGTTGACAATATCAGCCAATGTTGTATTCTGCCCTTCACCCCAAAGGTTTGAGTCGTTGTAATATTCTTGGTTTGTTGACATTATTGTTGTTGTTGATTATTTTGTTCCTCAGCAGTTGCTATTGCAACAATCTCATTCTCTCTAATAGTAACACCAGCAAACTTCAATATCTTGATAATCAAGTCGTTCTGAAATATATCAGGCACCTCAAAGTCTTTATAATCTGGAGCAGCTTGGTCAAACAATGGTGCTTGCGTTGCCGGATCCGTGTAGTATGTCCACTTCGGATCTAACGGGTATCTATTGTAAACAATTGATACGTTAGTCTGAATTGTTGATGGATAGACAGTTATTGTTGTGCCAGCTTGTGAGTAAGCAGGGTAATAAGTTGTTGGAGCTGTGTGATTAGAAAACAAAAAGTAAGGCAATTTGTTTTTCTCAATTCTCTCAACATCCTTAAGACTATACAATACATTTGTTACACTATATACATCTGTAGGCAAATTGTATATGCCACCAGAATATGTTAATGCAGCGCTGGTAGAAAACTTATCAATGCTTTCAGACAAAAGCTTGGCAATGTCCGAGCTGCCACTATACGATACCCCTGTATTCCTCTTAACAAGCCACTTATTGTATTGATAGAACATATCTTCAAATACCTCTAATTGTGCTTGTCTGGCAAATGCATTGAATTCATCAGGAGTAAGATATCCATTGTTATCCTTGTTAAGGAAGAACATTACGGTATTTCTTACGTTATTTATCATTGTATCGCAAAGATAATAAAAAAATAGCAGGGACTTGCCCTGCTACCTTAATGAATGAAAGAAAGAAATAATTAAGCGATTGCTGCAATAGAAATACTAACACCACTTGGTAGTGTTGGTGTAATAAATTGCAAAGGAGCCGAGTTTGGCTTGTTAATAGCAATGATTGCATCAATAATTGATTGAACTGTTGCAAAAGTTGCATTACTTGTGTGAGTAAGTGTAATTACGTCAGTAGATGCGCTAGCAGCAGTGTACGCAATAGTAACGGTAGTATCAGAAGCTTTAGCTACTAAACCGATGTTGTCTAGGCCGATCAAAACCGTTCCGGTAGTCGATGCCTCAATTTTTAAAAATTTGCTCATAGTTGTATGCAAATATAATAATTATTCTTGACTAATCCTGTTAAGCATTTCTTCTGTCTCAATACCTTCTTGAGTCTTGAAATAAGCAGCCATGGCATTGATGGGTTCTTCTCCTAAAGGAATGCTCATCATTTTGCGCTTATTGTCTTTAAGGTTAAAGTATACGTCTCTTTGTGAGTTCCTAAATTGCAAGTAAGCCATCTCAATATACTTCGCTGCTTTGTTGCGTAATTGTAAGTCAGAGTCGTCAATCATTTCTAAGAAGTCTTCTGGATTGTTTCTAGCATATACCATAACGTCTCTTCTTATTTCTTGAGATGTCATGTTTTCTACACGAGAACCAATCATCACACGTAATACCGCCATTGCAGTATCAATGCTGATTTCTCTGGCAGCTATTTGCGCATCAAGTTCAAAGTTGATATACTCAAGACTTTGCGTTGCTTCTTTCTCTGGATCAAACTCTTCAAAAATATCTCCATTAGATGGATGTAATTCTAAGAACTTTTGTAATACAGGATTGTTCTTTTGAACAACCAATGCGCCATCTTCAAATACAATTGGCTCTAAGATGTAGTTACCATCTTGTTCGTCCTCGAAAGGAGACTTCTGGTTTCTGGCATATCTTAATGCTCTATTTGTGTTTGTTTCTTCGTCGAAGTGCAATAAAGCAAAACGCTTGGTGTTGCGAGAAGGCAACATGAATGACAATGGAGGAGCTACGTCCTTCAGAACGTACACTCTGTCTTTGATTTCAGGTTTTTTCATTTGATTAAAATTTTACATTGCAAATATAAACAAAAAAAAGTGGGGCTATTAACCCCACTTAGTTTATTGATTGCTAATTACTTATTAGTTACGGAATAAAACGAAGTTGTTAGCTCCCAAGGTGCACAATGCACGCTCAGACAAGAAATGAACTTGCATAGCATCCAAGTCACTAGTAGTTGCACCACCGGCAGAACCAGTAATCCAAGTTTTGTAACGACGATCTTCAGTTTCGCTAGCTCTGTAACGAACGTGCAAGAATGGACGTTTAGCGTTCTTACCTAACACTTGATCATAAACGCTGGTAGAACCTGCTGGTACCAACACACCGTTTACAACACCACCATTAAGACCACCACGCAAAGTAGCATCGTTAAGGTATTTCCAGTCAGTTTTGTAGAACTCATAGCTACCACGTTTGAAGCCTTTGAAGCCCAAAGTTAATGCCATGTTCTCGTCATTGTCAAACAAACCAAAGCTTGTTCCACCTGCACCGTAGCTGTTTTGAGCAGCCAACATATCATCAATATCCAAAGAGAATTGACGATTGATGAACAATGCGTTTTCTTGGATAGCTCCTTGTTTGTCAAGACGTTGCAAGATAGCATCGAAGTCAGCTAATGCAGTTGGGTTTCCACCGCCCCACACGTTACCACGGCTATTAACAACGTAGAATAAACCTTCAGAACCCTTGTTTCCAATGTCACCAGTAGCTGCGATAGCACCAGAGTTAGCTTCAGCAGGAACTGCTTCAACCATAGCCATTTCCAAGTAGTCATCAAAACGTAAACGAGTTTCGTGCTCTGATTTCAAATACCACAAGTAACCTGTAGCACCGTTCTCAGTAGTAACTTCTACCCATCCGATTTGAGCCATGTCAGAACCAGAAACTTCATACTTGTCTTTGATAATGATTGGGCTGTTAGAGAAGATATCATCTTGTCCTTCCAAAGAACCAGACATACCGTTAGAACCTTTTTTGAATTCAGAACCGTAAACAAATGCACTAGATGCAGTTGCTACAGGGATAGTTTGTCCACCACCAGCATAGTATGCTACAGTGAAAGTCAAACCACTAACAGCAGTGATAATTGCTTTGTCACTTTGAGTTCCAGCTGCATTTCTAGATAAGAATACAGTTTGACCAACTCTAAAGTTACAAGCAGTGATACCTGCGTCAGCTACAGTCCAAACAGCGGTGTCATCACCAGCAGCACCAGCTGAAGTACAGCTAGAATACTTTGTGTGCAAACGACCTTGTTCAGCCCATTTGATTAAGTCGGAGTTACTTGGCATCTCTGCGCCGACCATACGCAAGAAAGATGCAATTGAACGATTACCATATCTCTCGAATTCCTTCTCGTAAGTATCAGGAAGATACTGGTTCAAGAAGTTGAAGTTGGTAATGTAGTTAGTAGGCAATGTTGCCTTTACTGATGAGGGGGTTAATGCGAAACCCGGACTCGATAATACTGAACCAGCCATGTTTTTTTATTTTTGTTTTTTTTGTTTATTTTTTGTTGCTTTTTATAACTAATCTGTTGCCGTGGTCGTTGTCAAGAGAAGTTACCTTAAATCCACCTTTGCCCATATTTTCTGGTACGGATCTTACACCTCCCATATCTATGTTCTTTGATTCCTTTGCGATTGTTTCTACTGCCTCAGATTTTCCCTGATCGTAGAAATATTTTGCAAAACCCTCCGGATTTCTGGCAACTGCTATCGCCCTATGATACGCAGCCGGATCTTTCATAAAACCGTTATCATCTAAGAATGTCTTGATGAACTCGGTCAAATTAGATTGATCCTTCTTAATCGCTTCTGTCTCGCCCGGTTTGTAAACAAATTCATTATCTCCAACTTTAAATCCAAAACCTTTGAATTCATTAGAGAATAACTCGTCAGTTTTCTTGGCGAAATATTCAGCTCTTTCTCTCTGCGCCTGTTCAACTTCTTTGGCACTTTGGGCATTTTGCTTAAAGGCGTTGTACTGATCTTTTTCGTTGTCCGGAATTCCAGCACCTCTTGACTCAAGGGGAACTTTGTATTGGTCCTTCAACTTATTAAAGTAGTCCTTCGCTTTTGTAAGCTCTTGTTTGTGTGCTATTCGCTTCTTCTTAACATCCCTTTCGTCGTCCATGTCTTCATCGTACTTAAACTTGTTCTCAAGTTCAAATGCAACTTCATCATCGTCAAGGTCAGGATTGTTTTGCTTGTAATAATCGAACAGCAACTTATTTGGGTCTTCGTTATCAATGTCTCTATTTACTTTATAGAAATCATCAATGCCTCGACCTGTTTCCTTTTTGAACTTTAAAAACGCTGAGACATCCTCTGGTAACTCTTCACTTTGATTTCTCTCTTGAAGCAAGTCATCCAAAGTATTAATCTCTTTGTTATACCTATTCTTAATAAAGGACAGAACGTCATTCTCTTCAATGTTCCTTTGCTCTCCTTGCGGTGCAGCAATTTGCTCTTCAATTCTAACAGGCTCTTCTACCTGTTCTGTTGGGTGCTGTTCTTCGTGCTTGGCTAGTAACTCCTGTTCGATTTCTTGAACAGATTTTTCTTCACCGAAACTCACAGCTTTTACTGATGTGAAATTCTCCATATATTTTATTTGATTAATTTTTCGCTACAAAAATAGTGATTTTTATTTTGGTTCAAATTGAGCCAAATCAAAACCATCTAAAGAGTCTTCGCTTGATTCAAAATCAATGGCAGGCAAGTCTTTCTTACGCTGCTCAATTAACTTTGATTGGTGTGTGCTTTGGATGTCAATACGCTTATCCTTCGCCATTTCCTTCTCTTGGTCAATTGTCTTTGCAGCATTAACTTCTAAGCCCTTCAATTGCATATTCATCTCAAACTCCATTTGCATTAACTGCATTTTAAGTTGAGCCTCTTGCTTCATCTTCTCGATATCAAATGCTGACTCAGCTTGCTTTAATTGCGCCTTAGCTTGGAACTCTGCCTGAACCTTTTGTAAGCTCGCTTGTGCTGCTGCCTGAGAAGATTGGATGTTAGACTGCGTTTGCATCTCCATCTTTTGTTTCTCACGGTCCATGTCCTGCTCTTGTTTCTTTCTGCGCTTTAATTTCAAAAGCTCATTTGCTAATTTAATATTGCGAATTTCGCGAATATCAATAGCGTCTTCAAGATCAATCTGGTCACGTTGTAACGACGCTTGGATGTTAGCCTCAAGCTGAGACTTCTCCTCTTCGTCCGGAGATACTTCAATAAAGATACCAAAATCATGTAAGTATAAGTCTTTTACGTCTTCCAATACACCAACATTGTACTTACCAATTTGGTTTATAAACTCTTCTTTAAACTCAGAATACTCAAGCACGTCAGAGATACGGCAAGACAATGCCTCTGCTAATCTCTTTGTAATGAATAATGTTCCGTCTAAGATATGTCTTGTTGCTGTGTTTGAATTAAGCGCAGCTAACTTCTGTACACCAACCAACGATCTTGGATCAGGCATAGAGCCATCTCTCGCTTCGTTTAAGCCAGTTACGTCCCTAATCATACTCAAGTAGTGGTTGTAAGAATTAATCAACGCTGTGATCTTTCCTTGGCCGCTATTTGAGTTTAACTCTTGAATTGGAATCTTGCCTTGGTTGAACTCGCCATCTTGATTGTAAGAACGACCAATGACACTACCCGTTTGGAAGTATAACTTAAGTGCGTCCTCTGGATTATAGTTTGCACCATTACCCAAGTCAACCTCGTTCATACCATCAGCATCAATGTATACACCATCTGGCACAACTCTCGCAATAACTTGCTGTAGCTTAAGATGCGTAATTTGAATCAAATCAGCAAACGTAATCATACGCTTAACCAATGACTCAATCACACCCTTGTACATTCTTGGGGCCATTGCGATATAGTTAGGCAAAGCATACTGCGTCGCAGACTTTGGTCTAACCATGTTCTTGCTGAGTTCCCACTTAAGCAAATAGCTTGAACCTAACACCATGACACCTTCGTACCATACGTCAATTCTCTTTTCTATTTTCTCAAATCTTTCGTCAGTCCCAGTTGGTGGGTTAAAGTTTTCATCCTTGCGAATGACACGAGTACCACCATTATCCAAAAACTTCTTCTTGTAGACAAATTTCTTATCGGTTTTATAATTAAAATATAATAATGTTACGACATCTCTGTCGAACAATGTGTTCCTGTATGGTCTAATAATATTGTACTGCGTGAACCAGATACTACTTAACTTAGATATTTTGTCAAGCTCCTCTTTGGTAATGGTCGGGTCAATCTTAATTAACTCACCAATATGTACTTGCTTGATCTCTCCATAGTAGAAGCAGTCATCAAATGTTGGAGACTCTGTGTACGAATAAACAACAGACGCAGGGTCAACGTACTCAACCCTAATGCCGGCTCCTGCTTGGAACGTGTGCTTAACCATTCCGATACCTAAGACAGTCATGTCATAATCAACACGTCTTTTAACCTCTTGATATCTATTCTGTTCAAACAATGTATCAATCGCAATCTCTTCAGCAATCTCAATCGCAGGCTTATAGTTAAGCTGCATATGTAGATTGAGCTCTTGATCGTTCTCTGGCAAATCTTTAGGATTCGTATTGAAAGCATTAATACCAAATTGTTCTTGTGTTTGCACCAAGAAGTCTTTTGCTACCATGTCCTTCTCAATCATCTCTTTGTAACCTGAACGCTTGCCGGCAGCTAACTCATCTTGAGCAAATGCCTTTACTGCGTACATTCTGTCAGACATACCGTTAACAACGATATCGACAAACTTAGGGATAATTGGAACCGGTTCCCAGTTAAGATTTAAGTAAGACAAGTCACCGTCAACGGCTAACTCATCCTTGTACTTTTGTACAGGCTGTTCACCACGGGCGTATAGTCTTAGCTTATGAAACTCAATCCACTGGTTATAGAAACGACAAGAATTAGTATCTCTTCTGAACCACTCATAAGAGATGGCTCGTCCCACTTTAATACCATATTCCTTGGACGCTTTGTCTGCATCAGTAGCCAACTGACTTGGAAATGAGGTTGGGCTTATTAATTCTTGAGTTGTTTGATCCATTATTTGTCTATTATCCTACTATTGTAACCTTCGTTTTGGTATCTCGCAAATTTAATGCTTATTTTTGATTCTTTTTTTTCTGGCACATATAAATGCTTTTGGTTTGCCATTACCGCTAAACCGCTGCTAATCGTTGCATCAAATTTAGTTCTATTATTGATATCAAATCTTGCCCAGTCCTCAAGTGTCCTTGTGAAATACATTGATCCCATCTCATCAGCATCCCTGTACACATTCTCAAAGTCTATGCCAACGTGCTTCTCAATGTACGTCTCAATAGCGGACGCGTGTGCTTGCTTTACGTCTTCGGATGAGTTAGGTATCCCACCAATCTCTTTCTCTGTCTTAGAGAGCTTGTGGATAGGCTTATCTGGTCTATTTAATGCAAAGTTTCTGTATCCCCTGTTCTTGAAGTGATATAGTAGCCTTGGCTTGTTATTCTCCACAAGCGCTGGCATACCATAGAACACACACGCCATCAATACCTCCTCAAAGAATATCTCTGCCGTCTGTGGCCTTGCCACGTACTCTAAGAAGAACTGGTTGCTTGGCGCATCCTCCATGTTGAACTTCGTCATACCATGGAGTGATCCGTTAGACCCACCACCACCCACAACACCTGAGATATCATATGGGTCACATCCAAACGCACCAAGATGCTCATTGCTAGGATAGAATAAACTACCTCGTTTGATAAAATTATTTCTTAAATTCTCTGGCGGAACCCATGAAACCATAAATCGGCCCTTATTGTCTGGCGTCCAAATAACTTGGCTGTCCTTCACACCGTCCTTCCAATGGAAGTAACCTCTTGTGAGAACCCTGTCCTTGATCAACGAGTCATTGTAGTCAATCTGCTGATATATCTTCGTAAGATTAAACAAAGATGCCTTACTCTCATCCCTGAACGCGTGTGACTCCGTGCGTGGGAACTGCCTGTAAAATTCATTCAATGAGTCTGAGTCACTCTTCAAAGAGGTAACCTCATTATTCCAGTACTCAATTACGCCAATCTTAATCATTCTGCCATCAATACCTTTGATAGGCTTAGATGGTGTATTAAATACTGGGTGACCATACTCGTCAAGATACCCTTCAAAGTTCCATTCCATTGGAATAAACAATGAATACAAGCCACTCTTGGTTTGCCCGTTCTCATTCTTCTTCCTTGGATCAGAGTCCTCGTATAATTTCTTAAAGTTAGAACCACCCTTGTCAAGCGCATTCGAGGTAGAACCCATCATACACTTACCAATGATCCTACTACCCAGACGCAAACACGTCTTGGTTACACGCCAGTTATTCTGTATGTTATTTGGTGCAAGCCATTTACCGCTCTCATCCTGAATGAGCATCCGTAACTTCTCTCCATCATAACTGTTGTCACCTGTGTTCTTCCAGTCAATCGTGGTGTTAAGTCCCTCTAGGTGATCCTCCTCAGCCTTGGCAATACTCTTTCTTGTGAACTTAGATGCCGGAACACGATACGCAAGCTCAGTCTTTGGCTTGTCCATACCATCTTGTATTGGCTTAAAAAAGAATGGATAGCTCAACGATATATTCACGACCTTGTCTGTGAACATTTTCTTTGCATCATCTCCCGTCTTTGATAAGATACCAAACCTTGCATCCTTAGTAATTGTCGCTTGGTTGACCATCTCAGAGCTGCTCATAAATGAGAAACCTGAACGTCTATTCTTTAGATAGCACATACCAAAGCACCTATCGTCAGCC
>Ga0209596_1001219_pt1 | contig 22534 bp, 24 predicted proteins | sample M_130807_MF_Meta_FD_187314 | JGI IMG/M metagenome (GOLD analysis project Ga0209596, IMG submission 187314) | Freshwater microbial communities from Lake Montjoie, Canada to study carbon cycling - M_130807_MF_MetaG (SPAdes) (version 2) | ecosystem: Environmental > Aquatic > Freshwater > Lake...
CAGCCACTGTCATCGCCGTGGACGACGATCCGGCTCTCCTCGCCGTCATCACCGCCTCGCTGGAAATCACAAATCTCCGCGCCATCGGCTGCGCCGACGCCCGCACCGCGCTCGACACGCTCCAGGACAATCACTGCGACGTCATCTTCCTCGACATCGGTCTGCCCGACATGAACGGCCTCGACATGTGCGCCGCCATCCGCGGCCTGCCCAAGCACGACCGCACGCCCATCGTATTCCTCACCGGCGACGACACCGCGCAAAACCGGGAGCGCAGCACACTCAAGGGCGCGAGCGACTTCATCGGCAAGCCTTTCACGATGGCCGAATTCACGCTCAAGGCGCACATTTGGGCGTTGAAAAACCGGCTCGACGTGGCGTGATTGGCAGCGGCGCTTCGGCCGACCCATGCCTGACCACGCAATCCCCGAACAGCTCGTGACCCTGCTGCACAGCGTCTCCGAAGACAGGCGGCTGGCTGAATGGCTGCTCGGCCTTGAGCAGCATCCGCCCGCCGCGCGTCAGGCCGCGCTTCTGCGGATGGTCGCGGAGATGCGCGCGGCGGGCGAGGATTCTGCGGTCGCAGATGCGATCACCGCACTCGCGCAGCCGCACCTTTTCGACGCGGCCTGCAAGACGCTCCGCGAACTCGGCGCGTGACGGACAGGTGAAATTCCGCAGTCCGCCCCGATGCTCCGGGCGGCTGAACGGAGCGCGCGCCTTTTCTCCTTCCCGCAGGAACAAAGCGTGCTTTCCTCCGCGCCGTGCAAACCATCGTCATCGGCCACAGGAATCCCGACATGGATTCGATCTGCTCGGCCATCGGCTGCGCGGAACTCAAGCGCCTCACTGGCTGGCAGGATGTGATCCCCGCGCGCTGCGGGCCGACGAATCCGCGGATTGATTTTGCACTGCAACGCTTCGGCGTCGAGACGCCCGCGCTGCTCACCGACCTGAGCCCGCGCGTGCAGGACGTGATGCAGCCAAATGTTGTGAACGTGCATGTGGACACGCCGATCTATGAGGCCGTGCAGCTCATTGATCGACGCCGCCTGCGCGGCCTGCCCGTGGTGGACGACCGACTCCGCTGCACGGGCCTGCTGAATTCCTTCAAGATCATGCACCACCTCATCCCGCCGCACGAGGAGGCGGAATCCGGTGCCGCGCGCACCGTCACCGCGTCGCTCGCGGACATCGCGCGCACGGTGCACGGGCGGCCGATCTGCGGCGAGCTTTCGACGGCGGAGGAAGAGCTGTTTCTCCTCGTCGGCGCGATGCGGCAGGACAGCTTCGGCCCGCGGCTGAAGAGCTACCGCGAAGCAGGACGCAAGGTCGTCGTCTTTGTCGGCGACCGCCCGCACATCCAGCAGCTCGCGATCGAACTGCGGGCCCACGCAGTCGTCGTCACCGGCGGCCACGCGATCGAGCCCGAGGTGGAAATCGCCGCCCGCGCCGCGGGCGTGACGCTGATCACTTCGCCGAGTGACACCGCGACCACCGTGCTCATGAGCCGCGGCGCGGTGCGCGCCGGACGCATGGTCGAGACGGATTTTCTTTCCTTCCGAAAGGACATGCGGCTCGCCGAGGCACGCCAGCGCGCGGCGGATACGAGCGCTTTCGTCTTTCCCGTCGTGGACGATCACGGGAAGCTCTGCGGCATCCTGTCGAAGTCGGACTTCATCAAGTCCATCCCGCGCCAGCTCATCCTCGTGGATCACAACGAACTCGATCAGGCCGTGCGCGGCGCGGACCAGGTGCCGATCCTCGAAATATACGACCACCACCGGCTTGGCGGCTTCACGAGCGCTACGCCCGTGCTTTTCTGGAACAACCCCGTCGGCAGCACGAGCACGATCGTCGCGCTGTGCTTCGCGCACGCGGGCATCGCGGTGCCGCGGAAAATCGCGGGCGTCCTGCTCTCAGGGCTGATCAGCGACACACTGAACCTCACTTCGCCGACCACGACGCCGACCGATCGCAAAATCCGCGACGAACTCGCGAACGCCGCCGAAGTGGATGCCGACGCGTATGCGCGCGAACTCTTCAGCGTCGGCAGCCCGCTGCTCACGCTCACCGCGGAGGAGGCCGTCACCGCGGACTCGAAGCCATACACGGAAAACGGATTCCGCTTCGTCGTCGCGCAGGTCGAGGAACTCACCTTCGCGCACTTCGCCGAAAAACGCGACGCGCTCCTCGCCGCACTCGACGCACGGCAGAAACGCGAGGCGCTTCTTTTCGCCGCGCTGCTCGTGACGGACATCACCACGCAAAGCAGCCTGCTGCTAGTGCGCGGCGACGATCGTTTCCTGAGCACCATCGCCTCGCCCGTCGCACACGCCCCAGCGGGCACGGCGCAATCCACGCCGATCTGGCAGCTCGACGGAGTCGTCTCGCGCAAGAAGCAACTGCTGCCCTACCTCATCGAGTGCCTCGGGCGGATGGTGCCGTGAGGGAAATTTCAGAGTTAGGATTTTAGATTAAAGATTTTGGGCGCTGCGACGCAGGTTTTTTGCTCCGGCAGTTGGCGTGGCGCGTGGAAATTTGGATCAGCCGGAACGATTCACACTGGAATCACACGGTAACTCGCAGATTTGGTTTCGGGCCTCGTCGGCCCCAAACCCCGGCGTCTGGGGAACTTTCAGCGGGCGCTTCGCGCTTGGGATTTTGGGTGGATCGCCTCGGAGGTGATGAGATGGAAGTGCGGGTTTTTGAGCATGCGGTTGAGGAGCGCGATGAGCTTTCGCATCGCGGCGGTCAGCGTCACCACGGGCATTTTTCCGGCGGCGTGCAGGCGCTGGTGAAACTCGCGCAGGATGCGGTCCTGCCCCTGGCATCGTTAGGCAGGTTCTCGGAGGCACCGCCACAGGCTGAGCTGGAGTGTGTCCTTGGCAATGGCGACGCCGGCGTACAGGGTGGTGATATTGGTCACACTCACACTTGCAAATGCGAGCCGGGCGCGATGCATCCGCGCCCGCTCATTCAACGGTTCGAGTTTGGAGCAACGGATGTCGAAGCCTCATGACGGGCTGCGCATCACGTCCTTGCGGACGTGTGCAAGGGCAAGCCGTGGCCACCAACATCAGCGCCGCGTGAGTTGCATCTCCCGCGGCGGCCCTGCTTTCCTGACAGCTTTCGATCCCAGTTCCGCAGGCATTCGCGGACATATGAGCAAGGATTGGAGCGCAGCGACTTCCGTGGGACACCGGCCCGCGAACGGCGCAACCCTGAATTCGCCGCTTCCGCCACAGTGCATGACACGGCCCAGATCCACGCGATGATCGCCGACGCGCTCCGGTTCATCCGCTTTTCGCACACGATCTTCGCGCTGCCCTTCGCGCTCGGCTCGATGGCCGTCGCCGCTGGCGGATTCCCCGGATGGAAAATCTGCGCGCTCATCCTGCTCGCGATGGTCTTCGCGCGCACCGCGGCCATGGTTTTCAACCGGCTCGCGGATTGGGAACTCGATCAGCGCAATCCGCGCACCGCTGCACGGCACAAACTGCTGCCAAAGCCCGCGGCCATCGTGCTGCTCGCGTTCAGCGCCGCCGGATTTGTCATCACCACGCGGTTCATCAATCCGCTCTGCTTCTGGCTCTCGCCCGTCGCGATCACGCTCGTGTTCCTCTACTCGCTCACGAAGCGCTTCACGCACTTCAGCCATTTCTTCCTCGGCCTTGCGCTCTCCGTCGCGCCCGTCGGCGCGTGGCTCGCGGTGCGCGGGCATTTCGATCTCGCGCCGCTCTCGCTCTCGCTCGCCGTGCTGCTGTGGGTCGCGGGCTTCGATATCATCTACGCCACGCAGGATCACGAATTCGATCGCGCCGAGGGATTGCATTCGCTCGTCGTGAAAATGGGCATCGCGCGCAGCCTCGCCGTCGCCGCCGCGCTGCACTGGCTCATGCTTGCAGCGCTCGTGGGATTCGGATGGCTGGCCGCGCTCGGTCGCGTGTACTTCGGCAGCCTCACGCTGGTCTCCGCCGCGCTCATCTTCGAGCAGCGCAGCGCCCGCTCACTCGATGTCCGCGGCATCAACCGCGCGTTCTTCCAGAGCAATGCGTTCGTCAGCGTCATCTTCGTCGCCGCCGTCTTCCTCGACCTCGCCCTGCGCCCGCGCTGACCTCAGCCGCGCAGCGAAATCCACAGCGTCCTCGCGCCGTGGCCCGGTGGAAAATCCGGCGGCTGTGGCTCGCGATGAAAATCGCCTGCGCGCCGGTGAAACTTCAGCGCAAACCGCGCGATGCGCTCCAAATCGGCGAACTGGATCGTCGTGCAATTCGTGGACACGAGGATGCGCGCACGCTGCGTGGCGAGTTCCATCGCTGCGATCACGAGTTCCTCCAGATCCTGCCCAACCTGCCAGCGGCGGCCCTTGTTACCGCGGGAAAATGTCGGTGGGTCGAGCACGATGGCGTCAAATTTTTCCCCGCGCCGTGCGAGCCGCGGGAGCACCTCAAGCACGTCATCGGCGATGAACTTGTGGCCCGCATTCGGATCGAGATCGTTCAGCGCAAAATTCGCGCGCCCACGATCCAGCGATTTCTTCGAGAGGTCAATGCTCACCGTCTCCGCCCCCGCGAGCGCCGCGACGACGCTGAACGAACATGTGTACGCAAATGTGTTCAACATCCGCTTCGGCGCGGCATTCCGGACGAACGCGCGGTTCATCCGCTGGTCGAGGAACAGCCCCGCCGAATATCCCGCTGCGAAATCCAAGCCGTAGCTCACGCCATTCTCGCGCACCACGCCCGTAAGCGGCAGCGCGGCATCGCCGCTCAGAAGCACGGGCGGATCGCGATCCTCATTCTGCTTCGGCAGCAGCTTTCCGAAAATGCGCCGCGGCTGCCAGCCGTTCGCCGCAGTCCATTCCGCCAGCCCGTCGCGCATCGCATTGAGCGCGGCGTCGGACTTGTGCGAGATGAGCACGTCCTCCGCGAGCCTCTCGATCCAGCCGTCGCCATCGGAAAGCATACGGTACGCATCCGTGCCCGCGGCACCGAATGCCGCAAACTGCGCGGGAGTGATCCAGCCCCGGTTCACGGCTGCGGTTTTGGCGGTGAGAAGAAAAACCGCGCGTAAGTGTACGCGATCGTCTCGTCCACCACGATGCGGAAGCCCTGGCTCGTCTTCCACCAGCGACCTGGATCGAAGGTGCGTTCCGCGATGTTGCTGATGCCCACGCGCACATCCGGGCCGAGCGCCTTTTCATAGATGAGCCGCGTGCGCCGCGAGTGTGCGCCGTTCCCCGCGATGTTGATTTTCACATTCGCGCCGCCGTGTTCGCGCAGCCACTCCCGGAGCGCGACCGCCGAGGCGTAGCTGCGATCCTTTTCCACCGAGGGCGCGGGCACTGCGTGCAGCACATCGGTGGGCACGCCAAGTTTCAGGCACATCGCCTTCCCATATTCAGCGAACGTCTTGTGCTCGCGCATCGGGTTGCCGAAATCAATAGGGCCTCCCGTGACGCAGATGCGCTTGTATTTCGAGTTTTGCGATTTGAGAAAGTCGTCCACAGCACCCTCGATGACGTAATCCGACGACCAGCCTTCGATGACAAGAATGTCGCCCGGCAGCGGATCGTTCACCGCGAGAAAGCCGTAGATATTCCGGACGAAAAGCACGCCCGCGGTCCCGAGCGCGAGCAGCAGCAGCAGCCAGCCGCGCCACGTGGGCACGATGCACTGCCGGCGTCGCAGCAGGCCGAGAAATGGCTTCCTTGAATTCATCACGCGCGCACTTTCCGCAGGCGGTGCAAAACGATGCAAGGGCGAAAGAGCAATGCGGGACAGGCTTCCAGCCTGTCCCGCATTGCCCGCCGCCAGCGCTCACGCCGACGCCCCGCGTAATGCCGCGTCCATTCGGCTTTACGCGCTTAAGAATGACATCCCTTCTTTGATCCATGGCCCTTGCAGCGCACTCCCATTGGACTCCGCACCCGCGGCATGTATAGTTCTGCCATGAGCACGCTGTCCCACCTGCAGAGGCTCGACGCAGAGCACCAGTTGCATCCGTTCACCAACCACGAGGAATTGCACGCGGCGGGCACGCACATCATCGGTGAAGGGGAAGGTGTCTGGCTCACGGATCAAAACGGGCGCCGCCTACTCGATGGGCTCGCCGGGCTTTGGTGCGTGAATGTCGGCTACGGTCGCCCCGAACTCATCCGCGCCGCGACGGAGCAGATGAAACGGCTTTGCTACTACCCTTCATTTTTCAACACGACGACGGAGCCCGCGATCGAACTCGCCGCGAAGCTCTCCGCACTCACGCCTGCGCGGCTCAATCACGCGATGTTCAGCAACAGCGGCAGCGAGGCGAACGAGACTGCGCTGAAACTGATCCGCGCCTATTGGAAACTGAAAGGCCAGCCGCATCGCACGAAGATCATCACGCGCGAATTTGCATACCACGGCGTGACGCTCGCCACCGCGAGCATGACCGGCCTGCCAAGCTGCCAGACGCCGTTCGATCTCCCGCTGCCGGGATTCCTGCACGCGCCCGCGCCGCACGCGTATGCGGTGAACCGGGAAGCCGATCGCGACGCGCACGCCGACTGGTGCATCGCGGAAACCGCGCGCCTCATCGAGCGCGAAGGGCCGGAGACCATCGGCGCGATTTTCGCCGAGCCGATCCAAGGCGCAGGCGGTGTGATCGTCCCGCCGCCCGGCTACCTGGCAAAGCTCCGCGCACTCGCGCGGCAGCACGGCATTCTGTTCGTCGCCGACGAAGTCATCACCGCATTCGGGCGGCTCGGCGCGTGGTTTGCGAGCGATATCTGGAACCTCGATCCCGACCTCATGTGCCTCGCGAAAGGCCTCACCAGCGGCTACCTCCCGCTCGGCGCGACGATGGTCGCGGACGAAGTCGCCGACGTGCTCATCCACGGCGGCTACCTCGCGCACGGCTTCACCTACAGCGGGCATCCGGTGCCCTGCGCCGTTGCGCTCGCAAACATCGCGGTCATCGAAAACGAGCAGCTCATCGAGCGCGTGCGCGACGATGTCGGGCCGTATTTTCAGCAGCAGCTCCAGACGTTCGCACAGCATCCCGCGGTCGCGGAAATCCGCGGCTGCCAGCTCATCGGCGCGATGGAACTCGTGCCGCGCGGCGGCAAGTCCGCGCTCACGCCGACGTCGGCGCTCGGCATCCGCGGCTCGAAGCTCGTGCGCGAGGAAGGCGTGATCGTCCGCGGCATCCGCGACCTCATCGCCATCGCGCCGCCGCTCACGATCACCCGCGAGGAGATTGATGTCATCTTCGCCGCCGTCGCGCGCGCGCTCGACCGGCTCTGGGATCATTGAGTCTCGCGTGAAAGCGCGGTGGAACGCGTCGCTCCGCGCGCGTTTCGGTGTGGAATGGAAGGTTTGCGTGCAGCGCTGAGGAAGCGCGCGGAGGGACGCGCTCCACCGGCGCTGATGCGCAGGGAGCCGCGTTAGTCTTTTACGCGTGGGTCGATCACTGCAAACGTGGCCTAGCATGGATCGTCCGCGCATCTACCAACTTCTCCCGCGCCTCTTCGGAAACACGAACGAGACCCGCAAGCGGAACGGCACTCTCGCGGAAAACGGCGTCGGGAAATTCACGGACATCAGCGACACCGCGCTACGTGCGCTGCGCGACGAACTGCACACCACGCACGTCTGGCTCACCGGCGTCCACGCGCAGGCCACGGCGACGGACTGGTCATCCATCGGCGTGCCCGCGGATGATCCCGATCTGCTCAAAGGCCTCGCCGGCTCGCCGTATGCGATCAAGGACTACGCGTTCGTCTGTCCCGACTACGCGACCGATCCGAAAATGCGCATGGATGAATTCCGCGCGCTGCTCGACCGCGCGCACGCGCTCGGCCTGCGCGTGATCATTGATTTCGTCGCAAACCACGTCGCGCGCAGCCACCGCTCGAAGCTCGTGGACTTCGGCGCAGACGACGACCGGGGAAAATTTTTCTCACCGGAAAACAACTTCTTCTGGCTGCAACCGGGCTGGCACCCCGGCGGGCCGCCGCTGCGCCTGCCGACCATCGTGAACGGCGAGTGCATCAGCCCCACCTGCCGCGCGCTCGGAACGTGCGACGGATTTTTCCCCGAAGAAATGGAGTACGCACGCGCGACCGGCAACAACGCCGCGACATGGACGCCATCGGCGAACGACTGGTACGAGACCGTGAAGCTCAACTACGGCTTCGAGTTTACGACCGGCCTGCGCAGTTTCCCGTGCGCGGAAAATCCCGACGCACCCGTGCCCGACACCTGGCGGAAAATGAACGCCGTGCTCGCGCGCTGGCAGGCGCTCGGCGTGGATGGCTTCCGATGCGACATGGCGCACATGGTGCCCGCGGAATTCTGGGCGTGGGCGATCACCCGTGCGCGCGAACGCGATCCGCGCGCATGTTTCATCGCCGAGGCCTACGACAATGATCCGATGAAAGTGGAGCGCGGCAACGTGCTCACCGCACTGCTCCGTGCAGGCTTCGACGCCGTGTACGACGACCCCTCCTACAAGGCGCTCAAGCGCATCTACGACGGCCCCGCGTGGGCGAACGATCTCGACGCCACGCTCGCCGCGCAGCCTGCGGAATTTTTCTCCACCGCGCTGCGCTACGCGGAAAATCACGACGAGGTGCGGCTCGCCGCGCGCGGCGAATGGGGCGGCATCGGCATGGAAGTCGGACGAGCCGTGTGCGGCGTGCTCTTCGGGATTTCGTGCGGCCCGCTGCTGCTCTACCACGGGCAGGAAGTCGGCGAGCCCGCGGAGGGCGCCGCGGGATTCGGCGGCGGAAACGGGCGCACGACGATCTTCGACTACTGGGCCATGCCCGAATTTGCAAAATGGGTGAACGGCCACCGCTACGACGGCGCGCGCCTCTCCGCACAGCAGCGCAGCCTGCGCGCATTTTACGGCCGGTTGCTCGCCGTGTGCGGAGCGCCCGCATTTCGCGACGGCGCATTCATCCCGCTGAACGGCGCGAACACCGGCAATCCCGCCTTCGGCCGCATCGAAGGCGATCCCGCGAGCGGCCACTGGCTCTACGCATACCTGCGCGTGCCAGCCACGGACGCGCCCCCATTTCTCGTCATCGTGAACTTGCACCGCAGCACGACCTTCCGCGAAGTGCGCGTCCTCCTCAGCGACGAAGCGCGCACTGCACTCGAAAAAATGTCCGGCACGCTGCTGCTCGAAGAGCGCGTGAGCGGCCTCGCACCGCTGCGCATCACCGCGGATGAAATGCTCGCAAGCGGATTCACGGTTCCCGAAGTCCCGCCGCTCACGCCAGGATATTTCGAGATTCTCGCCGTCTCAGCCCGCACGCCGTGATTGAGGGCCAAAGGCCCGGCTCCATACCAGCCTTGGGCAACGCCCAAGGAAGGCTTTCCCCAACGGAAGAAGGGCTGACAGCCCGGTACCAAAGCGTGCGCAAACCCGTCGGCGGATGGAGCGGACCTTCAGCCCTCGCCCCGTTTTTTGTTCCAGACCTGGGCCGACGCTCGTGCCTCGCTCTGGCCCAGGCTGGTATCGTGCCGGGCCTTTGGCCCTCAACCATGGCGTCCGGAGAAACCACTCAGCCACCCGCACCGAGGCTTCGTGAAGATAGTAGTTGGTGGCCTCCGCATACTCGAAAAGCGCCTCAGGATGAAAGCCGTAGCTCGCGGCCATCAGTTCGCCGTGCGTGCGGAAGCCACGATGCGACGAACGTGCGCCAGAGCCTCATCGCCCGGAATGAGCGTGACCTCGCCGGCCTCGACCTCCGCGATACGCCGCCGAACTTCGGCAGTCTGAGCCGCTGCGATGTCCGGCGGAATGTCGTGGGCCAGACTCTCCAGGATACGGTCGGCGAGTTCCGCCCGCTCCGAAGCGGAAAGCTGCTCTGCCTCTTCGAGAATGTGGGCGACGGCTTGGGTCATGGAGTGAGAATACAAACGGTGCTCATTCGAGCAAGCGCGCCGAGTTGCCAGCTCAAACGAAACTCATCGGCCCGACGCAATCTGCCGCAACCGCGCAAAGACCTCGCCCGCCGGAATAGGCTTCGACTCTCCCGCCTTGAAGCGCCCGATGCGTTGCGCGATCTCCGCTTCCCATGCGGCTTCCGATCCCTTCTTCCAAGTTGAACCCGACATGGTGGCAGGCTTTTGGAAGACCTGTCGGACGCGTAAAAATGAGCCACTTGCGCGTCTTTTACCCGTCGGGTTCATTATTACCTCGACCAGTAGCCGCGCTTCCCACGAGTGCAAATCCTTTCTTCACGGCAATCACCACTACCACCGCAGACAAATTAAAATTTGCGGGAGCGAGCGCCTACTGCTGCCGCTTCTTAATTTCCTCAAAGAGTTCGGAGGAGAGTTTCTGAGCAGCGGCTATTTGCTCTGTCGTCATCTGCTTTTCGAGCATATCCCTCGTTTTCGCCGCTTCGGCTGCACTCTTCGTCGCCGCTAAATTCATCCAAGCATACGCTCGAACATAGTCCTTTGGAACGCCTCTCCCTTGAGCATACATGACTCCCAGGGCAGCCTGAGCGAAGGCGTTTCCTTGGGCGGCGGCCTTTTGAAACCAATCGGCGGCCTTAGCTTCGTCTTTTGGGACGCCATTGCCCTCCGCATACATGAAGCCGAGACTGCTTTGAGAGGCTGCATCTCCCAGAGCAGCAGCTTTCTCGAGTTGCTCACGTTCGACGGCAGGAGCTTTTGAGCATGCAAAGAGCAGAGCAACACAGATTAGAACAATGGCCTTTCTCACTGCGAAAGCGTATCGCTCAGATCGCCAACCCCGCAAGAACTTCTCAAACACCGCCACTCGCTCATTGTGTAACGAGTGGACAGGACAACAAGACGGAAAAACCGCGCAGCGGCGTCATAACATCGGGAGCCGCACACTTTGTCGCACTGCTACGCGGCTCGTCCGCATCTCCCGTCCAAAAAACTGGGGCAAAGCCAAGCCCCGCATCCGCCCTACGTCGCCGGCGTCGCCTTCTGCTGGCGGATGACCATCTTTGCGAAGGTCTCGACGGTGAAGAGCTTCGCGATCTCGGCGGCCTTCACCGGGGATTTGATGCGGTCGGCGGGGACTTCGCTGAGGAATTCGCGCAGGCGCGCTTCGCCGGCGGGCGTGAGCGTGCCGCCGCTTTCGAATTCGGATTCAGCCAGGGTGCCGCGGGCGTCCTCGATGATCTTGCCACGCGGGATCTTCACTTTGAATGCGCGCTCGAGGCGGAAGACGATGTCGAGGAAATCAATGGACTCGGCACCGAGGTCGCCGATGAGCGAGGAGTCGGGCTTCACATCGGCGGCGTCGCAGCCGAGCGCGTCGGCGATGGTGTCGGCGACTTTCGGAAGGATGGCCGCAATTTCTTCTGTGGTGATGTTGGTGTTGCTCATAAATTTTCACTCCATCTTGAATCCACCGTCCACGGACAGGACCTGGCCGGTGATGTAGTCGGAATAGCGCGAGGCGAGAAACCACACAGCGTGCGCGATGTCCTCGGGCTTGCCAATGCGTTTCAGCAGGATGCGCGAGGTGATCTGGTCGCCGGCGAGTTCGCGCACGGTCTTGGACATTTCGGTGTCGATGACGCCCGGCGCGACGGCGTTCACGCGGATGTTGCGCGCGGCGACCTCGCACGCGAGCGAGCGGGTCATGGCGTTGATGGCGCCCTTGCTCGCGGCGTAATTCGTCTGGCCGCGCCCGCCCTTTTCGCCGGAGACGGAGCTGATGTTGATGATGCGCCCGCGGCGTTTGCTCATCATGAACGGCAGCACGCAGCGGCACATGTTGAACGCGCCCTCGACGTTCGTGGCGAGCACGGTGCGGATGTCGTCGTCGCTCAACATGCCGAGCAAGCCGTCGCGGATGACGCCCGCGTTGTTCACGAGCACGTCGAGGCGCTCGGTGCGCGCTTCGGTTTCCTCCACGAATGCCACGCACGCCGCCGAGTCGCGCACGTCCACCGCCTTCGCGGAGATTTTCGTATCGGGCAGCGCGGCGGTGATGGCGGCGATCGTTTCCTGCGCCGCAGCGGCATTTCCGAGGTAGGTGAAAATGACCTCCATTCCCGCAGCCGCGAGCGTCTCGACGATCGCGCGACCGATGCCGCGGCTGCCGCCGGTGACAATCGCCACGCCATCAGCGAGGCCTGAATCTGCGAGCGAGGGAGCGGTCATTTGAAAAACTCGAACTGAGAGCGATCGCCGGATGGCTCGCGCAAAGGCGCAAAGGCGCAAAGAAACGAACAGTCCTTTGCGTCTTTGCGCCTTTGCGCGACCAAAACTCGCAGTGTCATTTTCATCCGGAAATACAGTAGCCGCCGTCCACGACGAGCGTGTGGCCGGTGATGAGCGCCGCCTCGGGCTGGCAGAGGAGATAGACGGCGTCCGCGACGTGCGCGGGCGTGAGCGGCTCCTGAATCGGCGTGCGGCGCGCGGACTCGGCGAGGAGTTCCTCGCGGTTGGGAAAATGTTTGAGCGCGTCCGTGTCCACGACGCCGGCGCTGACGATGTTCACGCGGATGCGGCGCGAGCCGAGCTCTTGCGCGAGCGCACGGGCGAGCGATTCGAGCGCGGCCTTCGATGCGCCGATGAACGAATAGTGCGGGATCGCGCGCAGCGAGCCGAGGCTGGAAAGGCCGATGAGCACGCCGCCATCCGTCATCAGCGGCACGGACTGCTGCGCGAGCGTGTTCAGCGCCAGTGCATTCGTCTCCATGCAGCGACGCCAGTGCTTCAGCGTGAGTTCGAGCGCAGGCTTCAGCACGCCGATGGCCGCATTGCTCACCACGATGTCCACACGGTCGAACTGCTTCCGAAATTCCACAAACGCCTCCGCGAGGCTCGTCGGATCGCTCACATCCGCCTGCACCGCCATCGCGCGGCGACCCATGTCGCGGATCGCCTTGCACACCGCCTCCGCCTCCTCGTGGCTGTTGAAATACGCAATCGCGACATCACAGCCGGCACGCGCCAGCTTGAGCGCAGTCGCGCGTCCGATGCCGCGCGCACCGCCGGTGATGAATGCAATTTTGCCGGAAAGAGTTTCGGTCATTTTTCGGAAAAGGGCGCGGAGTGTGGGGGCGCGGCGGGGAAAAATCAACAGGCGGCATCAGGAAATGCGGATTACGGAATTCGGAGTGCGGAGTGGCGCTTCCTCCGTAGCCGCCGACGGGGGAGGCGGGCGCATCGTGGCACAGTCCGTCCCGGCTGTGGGGCCGGCGGGCATCCTGCCCACAACTTCGCACACTGCGGGCGAGACGCCCGCTGGCCCCACAGGCTGGAAGCCTGTGCCACATTCGGCGGCTACAGTTTTGGGAAGAGTCTTCCGGTGCGGGCGATGTGCTCACGGTATTTTTCGCCGTGGACGGTGAGCAGGTAGGCTTCCTCGTCGGCGGCTTTCAGCCAGACGCAGATGAGGTGGAATGCGAGCAGGACGCCGGAGCACACGGTCGGCAGCAGAAGTGCAGCACCGGCGAGCATGAGCACTTGCAGTGCGTAGATCGGATGCCGCACACGTGCAAACGGCCCGACGGTCACGAGCGCGTTTTTTTCCTGCTCATTCACGCCGATGCGCCATGCGCTGCCCATGATCGCGTAGCACCAGAGCGTGCCCGCATAGCCGGCGGCGACGAAGACGAGGCCTGCGGACATCACGGCGGCGTGCATCATGCGCGGGCACAGCCGAACGAAGGCCCACGCATCTTTTCCCATGGCCACATTTTCTCCGCCGATGAAAAACGGCTGCCCGATCCACACGGCGATCACCAGCAGCCAGCCGACCCACAGCACGCGCTCCTTGGCCGTTTGCGGCGTCATGTTGGGGGAGCGCCCGATCTGCTTTCGCACGCGGCGCGCATTCACGAAGACGCCGGCCCAGTAGATCAGCCCGGAACCCGCGACGACTACCTTGCGCAGCAGCAGCGGATCAAACCCCATGCCGGTTTCCGTGCCGCGCGCGGATGAGCCGCTGGAGCTCGATGACCCAGTGGCGTTTCACGCTTTTCCACACGTCAGCGCCGAATTCGATGCCTTCCATTTTGCCGGGGATTTCCTTCGGGGCGACAGGTTGCAGGCTGGGCGCGTAATTGTTGATCCACGCAAGCGCGGGCGGGTTCGAGAGCATGCGATCGAGATCGGGCGTATGGCCGTGCGTAAGAAAGCCGCCGGTGGGGAGCTTGACGTTGCGCACCCTCGCGCTGCCGGTGGCGCGGTAGTGGTTCATGGAGCCCCAGCCGAGCATGTCGCCGCCGAGCACGTCGAGGCCGACGTAAAACCCCGTGAACTCCCCGACTGAATCCGGCACGGAGCGCAGCGAGAACATCATGTCCCACTGGTTCGGGAGCACGCGCGTGGCGCCGCCGCCGCCAAGCGCCGCGATGTAGGAGACCTTCAGTCCGACGACCGGGTGCTTTTTACCCGTGAGCGGATCGGTGATTTCCGTGCGATCCTCCGGCCTCCAGCGGATCGGACTCCACACGGAAAGATGATCGGCAGTCTGCCCGGCGAGAAGCTGGAGCGCCTTCACCGCCTGGAAGGATCCCTGGCTGTGGCCGATGATCATCGGCCTCATGCCCTCGCGCTCATAATACCATGCGACGATTCCCGCAAATAGCTCTGCTTCGTAGTAGCAACTGATCGTGTATTCGCCTCCCGGCTGCCGGACGGCGCGATCCGGATAACCCATGCCGACGAGGAATTTCGAAAATGAAGTGAGCCTCTTTTGCACGGGCGTGATGCCGCCGTGGATGTTGATGATGTGCGGAGCGGGCGCGCCGGCGAGCACGTTGCGCACATCGGATGCGGTCACGCGTTCCGGGTTCAGGCCGAGAATGCGGTTCTCCTGCTCGCGCGACATGTGCAGCGAAGCCTTGCCGGTGCTCTGCTCCATTGCCAACGCGGTCGTCCGATCGGTGGGGACAAGGTCAATTTTTGCACACCCGGAGGTGATCAGCACTGCGCCGAGCGCCGCGAAGCCGGAGGAAATCCGGGGATTCATGCTGCTGCCTCCAGTCCGCGGACCGCGGCGGTGAAACGCTCGCGCACAGCGGAAATTTCCTCCCGCGAATAGACCGACGTGCGATACGACATCGAGAGATTCACGCCTTTGCCAAAGGTCGTGACCGACAGCACGAGCGGCGTGACCGGGCCGGTGGAGACCGCGCGCAGGTAGTCTGACGGTCGCGCCGTCGCCGATGGAACCGCCACGGCATTCACTGGAAGTTTTGTGAGGTTCATATTCGTGAGTCCGCCCCAGAGCGGGTAGTTCTTCGGATAGAACCGCCGCCGCTGGTTCGTCGAGAACAAAGACATGAGCCGCAGCACGAGGCCCATCTCGAGCGCGTTCGCAAGATGGAGCCCGCCGGACTTGTAGCGGCGCGTCTGCACGGCGATGGACCGCGCGAGTTTGGAAAGATCGGCCGTCTCTGCGATGCCGCACGCGATGGAAAATCCGCCGAGCACGAGACCGAAGGAATCTCCTCCCTCGGTGCCGAGATCGCGACGCGCATTCACGATGCAGCCGAGCGAGATTTGATCGCGCCCGTCGCGCCGCGCGGCCTCGCACAGCGGCGCGAATGACCACATGAGCAGCGCGAGCAGGAGATCATTCACGGTGACATCCAGCCTCTTCCCGGCGGTGATCAGCGCCGCGAGTTCCGTGCTGCCGAGCGTGAAAAGTTCGAGGGCATTCGCAAAGTCGGTGCTGTCGGTGCAGCCGGGGCGGATGGCCCTGCGCATCCCGCGGAATTGCGCGGGCAGCGTGAACAGCTTCCGCAGCCACATGGAGAGTCGGCTCGGCGCACGCCGTCCGCGCGCCGGGCCGCAATTCAGACGCCCGCGCTTCGCCGTCGCGCCGCCGTACTCCGCGACGAAATCACACGCGAGCCGCACGATCGGCTCCGCGTCCGCGATGGCGTGAAAATACGCGGTGCCGAGCCAGAACGAATCGCCATCTGGCACAGCGAAAAAACGGAACGGTGTGAATTCGCCAGCGTGATCAAATCGCAGATTGATCTGCCGCTCCGTCTCCGCGCGCAGCGTTTCGCGCACGTCCGCACCATCGTCGCACACCGCGAGATCGATCACCGCCGCACCGCCCCGGAACTCGTAAGCCTTCGCGTCGATCCGCAATCCGGTCAGCCCGCGCTCCTCCAGCACTTTTGCGAGCACCACCCGCAGCCGCACGGCTTCGAGCGGCGTAGGCACGCGCGCGATGTGAACCGCGTTGTAAGCGTGCATTTCATCCCACAGGAGCATCGTACGCTGGAAAGTATTGAGTCGGCCCGGACTGGACATTCCAGCGAGAGTGAAGGAGCGGCGCGCGCGGTTCAATCGCGGCGTGCAACGGCACAACGCCGACAATCCTCTCCACCGCCCGGTCCACTGCGGACTGGATGATTACACTGCAACTGCAAGAAATTGCTTTCGCGCCCGCCGCACCGGAAGCGGTCAGAACGCGGACGGACGTCGGGGAGTGAGGAGGTCTGGGGGGAGCGAGGGGCGAAAAGAGGATGATTTCGGCTGTCCGCGCTGCTCCGAAGAGCGGATTTCTTGGGGTGAGGCTCGGTTGTGGCGACATTCATGCGCTCAAGCGTTGCTTCATTCTTACTATCAGCCTGTCACTTTATTCTAGCACGGACGAAAACCACTTCGGTAAGATCCTCGCCTTTCGTGAGTGTCTTGTACGGCTCGATGGTTCCGACAAAGGCGACGACGCCATTTTTCAAATTCACGTTGGTCGTAATTTTTTTCGTGTAGAACTCCGGCTGCTCTATCTCCCCGTTGTTGTCTGTCTTGTATTTGACGGTTCCCTGAAGGGCAACGTGCTGCAGCGACGTTTGCAGCGAAATCTCGGTCCTGTCCTCGCTGGCGGTGGCTTCCATCTCCAGCACGATTCCCAAATCGCGCTTCTCGAATGCGGTGGGGGTCGATGGCGTCATTGGGAATGAGGTCGTGGTCTCCTGCGTGATGATTGTGGTGGTCTTCGTCACCTTCTTCGGAGGCTCGGCAACACCGGTCGTCTGCGGAATCTGCGGCGGTGAAAACTCCGTCGGGTATTTGTGCTCCAGGACGGATTCCACGACTGCCCGCTGCCCGCTCGTCGTGGTCAGCGCCGGCGTTGCCACGAGCGTGGCTTTCCCGTCGCCGACAAGCGCACGCACGTTTTTGAAAACCGCCTCATAGTCCGTCTTGGTCGGCTGGTTGAGGACTGTCTCTGCAGCCAGCGCGCGCGGCATGCTGAAGACCTGCACCTCCACCATGATACTGATGGGCGGCTTTGGTTTCTCGACCGGCGGAGCGGGCTTCTTGCAGCCGACGAGCGTGAGAAAGAACGATGAGGCCACTGCAGCCGCGATCAGCGAGGAGAAGCCGGGGGATTTCATGCGGGGGATACTGACTGCACTGACTGACTGACTGCAAGAATTTGCTTCCGCGCGCGCCGCATCGGAAACGGTCAGAACGCGGACGGGCGTCGGGGAGTGAGGGGGTCTGGGAGAGCGAGGGGTAGAGGAAGGATGAAATACGAATGAAGAAGGATGAGCGGGGCGGTCAACGCGGGAAAAGGAAGGAAATCTCCGGCTGATCTGTGGTCGCAATGGAATTGCTGCGCTCATGGGGTTGTTTCGGAGCATGGCGATCCGCTCCGCTGTGCCAAGCATCTTTTCGACAGCGCCTTTTTCTGGCGCGGCGCTCTCCGTGGCCTGAGTCCGAATCGACGACGACGGCGTCGAACTCGGAGTCCTTCAGCGTGTCATACATCTGCCGGAAGTCGGTGAACTTCTTCGCACCCGGCGCCTTCGCCGCGGCGGCGTCGAGGTTCTTCGCGTTTACGTCGCAGAACGCGACGATGTTCTCGCCGAGCATTGCCTTCATGTCTTCCCCGCCGCGTCCGCCGCAGCCGATGATGGCGATGTTCAGCTTCCCGCCCGGCGACGCGGAGCGGAGGAACGCCGGGAAGCCGAACACGCCCGCGCCGACCGATGCGGCGGCTGCGGTGTGGAGGAAGCTGCGGCGGGAAATGCGGGACGGGGATTTTATGGAGGGGGATGGGCAATCAGCGCGGATGCTTTCCCGCACGCGCATTTTTTCAATCAAAAGCAAAAACCCCGGACGCCTTTCGGACATCCGGGGTTTTGTGAAAGTGGCTGTTGCGCGGGTTACGCGGCCTTCGGAAGCGTCACGCCGGGCTTGCTGGCGAGAGCGGCCTTCGCCTTTTCGACGAGCACCTTGAAGGCGGCTTCGTCCTCATACGCGAGGCCCGAGATGACCTTGCGGTCGAGCGTGATTCCGGCGGCCTTGATGCCCTCCATGAACCGGCTGTAGGTCAGGCCGTTTGCGCGCGCGGCGGCGTTGATGCGCTGGTTCCAAAGTTTGCCGAACATGCGCTTGCGCGTCTTGCGGTCGCGGAACGCCCAGTATTGGGCTTTCATCACGGCGTTCTTCGCGTAGCGGAACAGTTTGGAACGGCGTCCGCGGAAGCCTTTGGCGGCATCGAGGACTTTTTTGCGGCGCTCGCGCGACGCGGGAGCATTAGTGGCTCTTGGCATGGTGTTGGTTTGTTTTTATTCGGACGGCTGTTGGTGTTGTGGTGAATGGCCGGGCTGCCTCGCCTTCCGATGAGCCTCCCTATTTTTGGGAGGCAGGCGCCCGAACCGGTGTGCCCTGCCCGCCTAGGCGGGCAGGCGTTCGCTTACGCGAACGGGATGCACTCTTTGATGCGAGGCATCATGGTCTTGTGGACCTCGCCGTCCTTGCCAAGCTTGCGCTTGCGCTTGGAACTCTTGCTTGAAGCGAGATGGCGAAGACCCGGCTTACGACGCATGATCTTCCCCGTGGCGGTCATTTTGAACCGCTTTGCGGCTGATTTTTTCGTCTTACGACGTGCGATGGATCTTGGCATGGGGCGCGGAAAGTAGCGGTCGAAGTCCGCTTGGCAACCACTTTCTCCGGCAGGTTGAGAGTTGAAAGTTGAGAGTTGAGAGAATGGAGAATCTGAACGTCCTCTCAACTCTCAACCCTCAACTCTCTATCATCCCCAGAGGCATGGAACCTGCAATCGCAACCGCCGCCAACCATGCCACTCTACGACAAGAACGGAAAACTCATCGGGGCGCCCACGAGCGCCGCAACCAACGGAACCACGACTGACCGGGCCCACCTGTCCCCGCCCGTCTCGCAAGTCCAGGCACCGATCCCTGCGCCTGCCGACCGGACGATCCGCGTGCCCATTCAAAACACGCCCGCTCCCGCTCCCGCACATGCACCGGTCGCTCCGCCAGTCAGCTATGCGCCACCCGCACCCGCGCAGGCGCAGGTGCCTGTCGTGTCCGGCATCGGCGATCCGCGCGCGCCGATTTTTTCCGTGCCGCCGCTGCCGATTGACGATCTGCTCCGGACGATGCTCGGCATGGGCGAGGGCGTGAGCGATCTGTTCTTCATGGTCAGGCGTCCGCCGCAGGTGGAAAATTTCGGCAAGCTCACCGCCGTGGACGGCACGAAATTTTCGCCCGCATTCACCGCACAGCAGACCGAGGGGCTCGCGCATACGCTCGTCGGCACGAGTCAGCGCCTGCTCGACGATCTGCGCAACTCGGGTTCGTGCGACTGCTCGTATTTCGTCGAGGGCCTCGCGCGCTTCCGTGTGAATGTCTTCAAGCAGAGGGGCACCTTCGCCATGGTTTTGCGCAAGCTGAACACGAAGATCCCGACGATGGACGATCTGAAGCTCGCGCCCGTCTTCAAAAAAATCATCGCCGAGAAAAACGGCCTCGTCTTCGTGACCGGCGCGACCGGCAGCGGCAAGACGACCACGCTCGCCGCGATGCTGAACGGGCTGAACGAGGAGCACGCCATGCACATCGTCACGCTCGAAGATCCCGTGGAATTCATGCACCCGCACAAGGCGGCGACCTTCTGCCAGCGCGAGATGGGCAAGGATTTTTCCTCCTTCGCGCTGGGCCTGCGCGCCGCGCTGCGCCAGGCGCCGAAGGTGATCCTCGTCGGCGAAATCCGCGACCGCGAGACGATGGAGATCGCACTCACCGCCGCGGAAACGGGGCACACCGTTTTTTCCACGCTGCACACGATCAGCGCCACGCAGTCCATCAACCGCGTGCTCGGCATGTTCAGCAAGGAGGAGGAATCGCAGGTGCGCGAGCGCCTCGCCGAGACGCTGCGCTGGATCGTGAGCCAGCGCCTCGCGCCGAAGATCGGCGGCGGCCGCGTGATGATCCCGGAAATCATGGGCAGCAACATGCGTTCGCGCGAGGCAATCCAGCTCGGTGAAAACGATGTGCGCAGCCTGCACGACATCATCACGCAGTCGAAGCCCGAAGGCTGGGTCACCTTCGAGGGCAGCCTGTGCGAGGCCTACGCGGAAAAGAAGATCACCGAGGAGACCGCGATGCTCCTCGCCGTGAACAAGACGAAGATGCGGCAGGCGCTCGACCGCTTGAAGAAGACGCTCGGCCAGGACGACCAAGGCCCGCATTCCTTCAAGCTCGCGCCGGAAGACGAACACCTGAAAAAGCCGGGGCACACTCCTGCTCCCGCCGCCGCCGCTGTTGCAACACCCGCACCTGCGCCCGCAGTCTCCGCGGCAGTCCCGCTGAGAGCCGATGCGCTCGCAACCGTGCCGGCGAATCTCAAGCTGGCGAAGTGAGCCGCGCTTTGCCCGCGCACTGCCGCGCGCAAAGTCGCTGACACACTCCGCCGCGCTGTGGCAGAAGCCTCGCGTGCTCGCGACATTTCTCCACTCATTCGGCCCGTTCGTCTTCAGCATCCACGGCTACGGGCCGCGCTGGTACGGCCTCTCATACGTGCTCGCCGCGCTCACCGGATTCTGGCTCTACCGCCACCTCGCGCGGCGCCGCTACACGGATATCGCCCCGGAGAAAGTCGCCGACTTCATCACATGGTGCGGCCTGTTCGGAGTCCTCGTTGGCGGACGCATCGGGTGGATCATTTTTTACGGCTTCAAGGAGCCGCATGAAAACCCGTGGTGGATGTTTGAGGTGTGGAAAGGCGGCATGGCGAGCCACGGCGGAATCCTCGGCCTGGTCGCCGTCACATTCGTGCTCTCGCGGAAATGGAAGGTCTCGTGGACGAGCATCGGTGACACGCTGTGTGTCGTCGCGACCACCGGGCTCTTCCTTGTGCGCTGCGCCAATTTCATCAACGGCGAACTCATCGGCAAACCCGCAACCGCATCGTGCCCGTGGGCCGTGCAGTTTCCACGCGAACTGCTCGAAACTCGGGTCGGCCGCGAAGACATCGCACCGAAAGTCGCCGAGGCGCTGCAACGTCCCATCGTGGAAATCGTAGAGACCATCCCGCGCGACGCGGAGACGAACCGCGTGCTCGCGGAATTCCTCACGCCCCGCCACCCCTCGCAGCTCTACGAGGCGCTGCTCGAAGGGGCGCTCATGTTCACCGTCCTGTGGCTCATGCGCACGCGCTGCCGCATGCCGCGCGGCGTGCTCACGGGATCCTTTTTCATCCTCTCCGCCACGACGCGGATCGTCGCCGAGACCTTCCGTGAACCGGATCCCGCGTGGGCCGTCGGATCGTTTTCCGCGGGGCAGTTCCTCTCGCTGTTCATGTATGGGATCGGCGCGGCGTTCATCGCCTGGGGCTTGAAGACTCGGCACTACGAGAAGGCCGACACGTGACGGGACGGGCGCATCAACCGTCCCGCCGGTGTGCTTCCCCGGTCACAAAGACCGCGCTTTTTTGATGCGGTTGCCCGGGCTCGCCGGCGCCGATCGAAAAAAATTGCCGCGGGCCGGGGACGGAACGTGCTTGTGAGAAAGCGACACCCATCCGAACCATGGCCCGCGAAATCAAACTCAACGGACGCGAACTCGGCGTCATGCGCACGATTGGCTTCGGTCTCGGCGTCTCTGGCGCGGAGATTCAGGAGCGCACAAACATCGAAGCCGAGGACCTCTGCGACCTGCTGAACACGCTGCTCGACATCGGCTACCTCGAGACCCCGACGATGAAGGAGCGCGTGACGGTGGAGGAAATGCCGGCTGAACTCTTCGAGATCAACCCGAGCTACGCCAGCGATCTGAAGGTCGCGATGCGGCGCTGATGCGAAGGTGCGTCAGCCTTTCGTCACGACCTCGTCGAGGCTGAAAAGTGCGCGCACGAGTGCGCTCCACGCGGCGGCGTCTGCGGACGGCTTTCCATCGGTGAGCCTCGCGCGCTGCGTCTGGAAAAATTTCAGCAGCGTGGCGCGCTCGTCGTCTGCGGGCTTGCGGCAGACGATGCGGCGGAATGCCTCGTCCAGCTTCTCCGCGTCGCTCGCATTGCGCCCGGCGAGGATTTTTCCAAATGACTGCGCGGCCTCCGTGAAGACGATGTCGTTCAGCAGAGTGAGCGCCTGGAGCGGCGTGTTCGACACGTCGCGGCGCGGGATGCACGCCTCGCCGGTCGGGCCGTCGAAGGTGTTGTAAAGCGCGAAGGGCGCGGTGCGCTTGCTGAACGTGTAGAGGCTGCGCCGCCAGCGGTCCGGCCCGGTGCTCGGCGTCCAGCCGCCGCCGTAAGCTGCTTCCGTC
>Ga0209596_1001220_pt1 | contig 22529 bp, 17 predicted proteins | sample M_130807_MF_Meta_FD_187314 | JGI IMG/M metagenome (GOLD analysis project Ga0209596, IMG submission 187314) | Freshwater microbial communities from Lake Montjoie, Canada to study carbon cycling - M_130807_MF_MetaG (SPAdes) (version 2) | ecosystem: Environmental > Aquatic > Freshwater > Lake...
CGCGGCGGTGCGCGATCGCGAGGGACTCGCGCGCGGTGTCGAGCTGCTCTGGGGGACTGTTCCCGACGAAATCGAGGTGTTGGAGCATGGGGTGCGGTATCTGGCCGCGCCGCGCACGGGGCAGAAGACCGGGGCTTTTCTCGACCAGCGAGAAGCCCGGGTGCTCGTGGGCGGCGTCGCGCACGGGCGGGCGCTCGACCTATTCAGCTATCACGGGTCGTTCGCGTTGCACCTCGCGCGGCATGCCGATGCCGTGACCGCCGTCGACAGTTCGGGCCCCGCGCTTGCGCGCGCGGCGCAGAACGCCACGCTCAATGGCTTCACGAACGTGACCTGTGCGGAAGCAGACGCCTTTGAGTTTCTGCGCGAGGCCCTCCGGAATGGGGAGCGCTACGACACGATCGTCGTGGATCCGCCAGCGTTTGCCAAGAATCGGCCTTCGCTTCCGGCCGCCGTGCGCGCGTACCGCGACATCAACCTACACGCGATGAAGCTGCTGACGCCCGGCGGGCTCCTGTACTCCGCCAGTTGCAGTTATCACCTGACCAAGCCGCTCTTTTGGGAGATGCTGCAGGATGCGGCCGCGGGTGCTGGGCGTCGGATGGTGCTGCGCACACTCACCGGGCAGCCGCTGGATCATCCTGAGGTGCTCACGATTCCCGAGACCGGTTACCTCAAGGGCGCGCTGCTCGAAGCTGCGGACTGAGCGATTCCCACGCTGTCCCGCCCTGAACGCACGCGCGTCAGCGGCGCTGACAGCGCGGGCAGTAGCAGGTAGAGCGCCCGCCTTGGGTGAGGCGCCGCAGGGTTGTGCCGCACCGATCACAGGGTTCGCCTTCGCGGTCATACACGTGAAATTGGTCGGCGCGGTCACTGGTCCGATACCGCACCGCGCGAGCGACGCCATCGGCGAGGGCGTCACGCACACTCGCGAGCAATCGCGTGACCCGCGCGGCACTCAGTGAGTCGGCCGGCGCTTCCGGGCTGATCCGCGCGCGCCACAGTGCCTCTGCCGCGTAAATGTTTCCGATACCGGCCAAGAGCTTCTGATCCAGCAGCGCCCCCTTGATGGCCCCGCGTCGACGCGCGAGCCGAGCCCCAAAGAACCCCGCCGTGACGCCGGGGTCGTCGGCATCAGGGCCGATTTTCAGTGTGGGGGGATTCGCCGCCGTGTAGACGCGTACGATGCACAACGCACGCGGATCGGTGAGCGACACGCGGGTCCCGTCGTCGAGGACAATTTCCACCCGCGCGAAACGCGGGGGTGCGTCCGTAAGCAGCGTAAATGACCAGTCGCCATCGAGCAGGAAGTGCACGTGAATCGACGCTCCGTTCGCGAGCCGAATCAGCTGATGCTTCCCGCGACGGTCCACCGCGACAATCCCCTGCCCCTCCGCTTGCCTGCGCGACGCCGCGGGGAGCTGGCGGCGCTGCGACGGATGGAGCCCGGTAATCCGCATAATCGTGCGTCCCATCACGCGCTCCCGTAACCGCCGCGCGGCCTCGTCGACTTCTGGAAGTTCAGGCAAATGTCCCTCCCTGATTGACAGACCACCAACCCGCTGGTGAACATCCCATCGTGACCGCTCCGTCAACTCTCCCGTCCGCGACGCAACAACGCACCGCAGCGGTGCAGCGCACGCTTGCGGTCATCCTCGTCCTCAACGTCGTAGTAGTGGGAGTCAAAGTCGTCGTGGCAGCACGCACAGGGGCCCTCTCGGTGGTCGGTGCGACCGTTGAGTCGGCACTCGATGCGATGAACAATGTCATCGCGATCCTCCTGGTGGCACTAGCGGCCCGCGGGCCGGACGACGATCACCCCTACGGACACGACAAGTTCGAGACACTCGGCGCGCTCGTGATTGTGGGATTTCTGTCGATTTCGTGCTTCGAACTCGTGCGCAATGCGGTGACGACGCTCGTGCATCACGAGACCCCCGCCACGCCAACGTCTTTTGAGCTCACGCTCCTCGGCGCCACCGCGCTCATCAACATTCTGGTGGTGTGGTACGAGCAGAAGCGGGGCCGCGAACTTGGGAGCGCGCTGTTGCTCGCTGATGCGGCCCATACGGGAGGTGACATTTTTGTCACCGGGATCGCATTTCTCTCACTATGGCTCGCCCGCTTGGGCTATCCGAAAGCTGATGCATGGCTCACGCTGATTGTTGCGGCGGTGATTGCGTACAGCGGCTATCGGATTTTGAAAGTCACCGTGCCAATCCTTGTTGATGAGCGCGGGGTTGACGCCGACGAGATCCGGCGTGTGGTCGCGGCGATTTCGGGAATTACAGGCGTTCCCATGGTGCGCTCGCGTACCACAGCCTCGGGCATGCTCTTCGCTGAAGTCACGATTCGCTGCGACGGCACACTGCCTGTGGCGACCGCGCACGAACTTGCGGATGCCGCCGAAGCCGCCATTCGTGCGTCAATCGGCGCGGCCGACATCACGGTGCACATCGAGCCGGCGTAAGACCACAGCGACCGCATGCGTGCGGCCCCTTGGCCGCCGTCACGCGCGCGATTCGTCGCAGGGGCTTGAGACCACGCGCAACTGCTATAGCTTGCGGACACGGGAACCTCCTCGTTATCTCCGATCTCCCTGAGCCGAATGAACCTTCGAGCGCAACGCTCGCTGCGTCACGAGTACTCGCTGTACGTTGATCGCGAGACCGAGCAGTACAAGGAGACCGTCGGCTACGCCAAGATGATGGATCTGGCGGCCGCGGCGAGCGCCGTGCTTGAGGGGGATCTGCAGATCGGCATCCGCGAGATGCTGCTCGCGGATGAAGTAAACCGACTGATTATGGGGCGCCTCAAGCTCCCGAGCTTTGAAGTCTGGCGGCGACGCCTGCTCCGGAACGCATCCGAACCAAAGAATCCAGAACACTGGGGGCTGCGCGCTGACACACCGCTCGCGTACGCGCTGACGACAGCCTCACTGAGTGCCACAGTTGTGGTCACGGGAGCGCGCGTGCAGGGGTCGGCGCTGTATCTCGCGGCGAATGGCTGTCAGGTGACCGCGCTGGAACCCGAGCAAGACATGGTGGAGCGCGTGTTGAGTGCCGCCGCCGAGGAAGGACTCGATGATCGCGTGCGCGGGGTGGCCACATCGCTGTGGCAGTGGGAACCCGACGGTCCACTCGACGCTGTCATCTGTACGCCCGCAGCGTTCGCTGGGTTGTCCGGGATCGAGCGTGCGCAGGTAATCGCGCTCCTGCAGTCCGCGACTTCGGACGGCGGGGTGCATCTGGTCGAAACAATTATTGCTGGCCAGGAGGCAATTTCCGAGGAGGAGCTGCGCGCATCTTATAAGAAGGGGTGGGACGTCTCCTTCCATAAGGAGGCGGGGGTGGCCCGGACCTTCCTTGCCAAGAAACACGTCGCGTAACGTATTGACACAAAACGAGAGGCGTCAAACGTGTCACTTTGCTACACATCGGCCGCTTCTCAGTCGGTGTGTTTTTCATAAGTAGATACCTGATAACGATTTACGCGATCGGAGACGATGGCACCACATATGCTCTGACTAGGAGGGAACAGCTTCCTCATCCTTCTATACAGGGAATCGAGGCGGCTCAGCCCTCGGAGGATCACATGGCACGGTCGCGCAAAGTGGAGATGGACCTCGAGCCGGTGGGAATTATCCTGTCCTTTGGCACGCCGGTTGAGGAATCGCCGCGGGTGTTGTCCTACGAGTGGGCTCCGGTTCCGCTCAGCGAGCTGGATCCGGCCGAGGCGATTTTAGCCGCCTGATTTCGACTCGATTGCACAAAGGGCGCGCCCACTGACTGGGCGCGCCCTTTTTTGCACGGGGGATTTTCGTTGGGGCAAAAAGAACAGAGGGGAGCCAGCTTTCGCTGGTTCCCCTCTGTGCTTTGGAGCAAAAACTACTTCTTCTTCGCGGCCTTCTTCTTCGGCGCGGCCTTCTTCTTTGCAGCCTTCTTCTTGGCAGCCATGGTGCAAGCTCCTTGAAAAGGATTGTGTTCCCCTGGCGATCCCCCGGTGGATCGCTGGGCTCGAAACCGCGATGACTTGCGGCCCCGCTTGTGACACGGCCTCAATCAGGCTCGTGTAGTTCTCGTCCTTCGTCATCAGTATCGGCACAACCATTGCGCCGCGAAAATTCTTTATCGTTTGTGCTTTCAATACTACAATCGTGCTTCATTCCTGTATAGACAATTGTACGAAGTTCGAGTTCGCGCAAGTACCACCGGCGAGTTACCGGAAATCCCCGGTCCCGCGCGGCGACGCGGCGATCGGCCGTTGGGGTGCATCGGCACAACGAAATAGAACTCGGCGAATCGACTGATTGATGATGCGTTTTCGTTGCGGCATCAGCTCACGCCTAACTTTATTCCGTAGAACATCCGCATCGCAATTGTGTTTTTCAGAGGGAAAACGCTGTGATTTATCGTTCGCACACATTGCAACGCATGACACGAATCGGTTTCAACACACATCACGTACCAACGATCGACACGAGGGTTTGCGTGTTGGTTTTTCCAGGCCGTGAGGATGACTTCGCGGTGGTTGACCCTGGCTGGATGACGAAAAATTTATGTCGCGCGAAAGGTGCGTCGCGAGCATTCCGGTTGCGTGCGGTTCCAAAAATCCGGTCGACTGACCACCTTCGATCATCGACCGATGAGCGCGCGGCCGGGCGCGGCCGGTTGAACAATTATAGCCTCGATGTCCGTTCTCACTTACGCCACGCCGCACCTCTTACCAGTTTTCATACCTATGAAAGCGCTCGTAAAAGAATCCCGCGCGCCGGGATTCGTCCTCAAGGAAGTGCCCGTGCCGACTATCCGGGCTGACGAAGTACTTATCAAGGTCCGTCGCGCCGGTGTGTGCGGCACGGACGTCCATATTCACGACTGGGACGCCTGGGCGAACGGCCGATGCAAGCCGCCGTTCACCGTCGGTCATGAGTTCGCGGGTGAGGTGGCCGAAGTCGGGTCGCTCGTCACGGACGTGAAGATTGGCGACCGCGTGACCGCCGAGGGGCATATCGTCTGCGGACGGTGTCATCTCTGCCGCACGGGGAATGGCCATGTCTGCCCGAATACCAAGATCATCGGCGTGGACCGCGACGGGTGCTTCGCGGAGTTCATCGCGATGCCGGCCAGCAATGTCTGGCACTTGGACGACAACATCCCCTTTGAGATCGGCGGCATCCACGATCCCATGGGCAACGCCTTCCATACGGCGCTCCACGACACGAATCTCCCGGGAAAGACGGTGCTGGTCACCGGCTGCGGCCCGATCGGGATTTTTGCCGTCGGGATCGCAAAGGCCGCTGGCGCCTCGCACATCGTCGCCAGCGATGTGAATCCCAAGCGACTCGAACTGGCGCGCGCCATGGGCGCCAAGTCAGCCGTGCACCCGTCAGAGGCGGAAGCGGCGGTTCGCGCCGCCACCGACGGACTCGGCGTCGATGTCGTGCTCGAGATGAGCGGAGTTCCCGCGGCGATCCATCAGGCGTTCAAACTGGTGCGCGTCGGCGGCCGAGTGCAGATGCTTGGCATTCCGTCGAATCCTATGGATGTGGACTTTGCCACCGAGGTGATTTTCAAGGGAATCACCGTATACGGCGTAGTCGGGCGTCGGATGTATGACACCTGGATCCAGATCACGCAGTTCCTGCGCTCGGGGCAGTTCGACCCGACGCCGGTGATCACGCATCGGTTCCCACTTGAGCAGCACGCCGAGGCGATTGCGGCTATCAAGTCGGGCGAGGCGGGCAAAGTCATCTTCGAGGTCGCATAACTATGGCGCTCAATGCCGGATTTGCGGCGGATCTCGAGGGACGGATCGCGCAGCTCAAGGCCGACAAGGTCTACAAGACGCTGAACTATCTGGACTCGCCGCAGTCGGCGCGCGTCCAGATGGAAGGGCGCGGCGAAGTCCTGATCATGTCGTCCAATAACTACCTCGGCCTGTGCAACGAGCCCAGTGTGGTGCAGGCGGGGCTTGATGCCCTGCACAAGTACGGAGCCGGCACGGGGAGCGTCCGCTTTATCTGTGGGACGTTCACGGTGCATCGTGAGTTGGAGACGGCGCTGGCGCGGTTCGTGGGCACGCCGGCGGCCATGTCGTTTGTGTCGGCGTGGAATGCCAACGAGGGGCTCACGGCGACGGTGGTGGAGGAAGGGGATTTTGTGGTGTCCGATGCGCTGAACCATGCCTCGATTATTGATTCGATTCGCTTGGCCAAGTCGATCACCAAGTGCACGACTGCTGTGTACAAGCATGGCGATCTCGACGAACTGGTGGAGAAGCTCAAGGCCAATGCGTCGGCCAAGCGTCGACTCATTTGGACCGATGGCGTCTTCTCCATGGAAGGGAGCGTCGCCAAGCTGCCGCAGCTCCTGCAGATCGCGCGCGACCACAATGCCGTGCTGATCATGGACGACTCGCACGCCACTGGCGTGCTGGGCGCCACGGGGCGTGGTACCGCAGAGCATTTCGGGGTGGTGGGTGAGGTGGATATCATCACCTCGACGCTCGGGAAGGCCTTAGGTGGGGCTGCCGGTGGCTTTGTGGCCGGGCCGGCGGCGTTGTGCGACATGCTCACGCAGCGGTCGCGTCCGCAGCTGTTCTCCAACGCGCTGGCACCGACGATCACCGCGAGTGCGCTGGCAGCCGTGGAGTTTATCGAGCAGCATCCCGAGCGTGTGACCAAGCTGCACGAGAACGCGCAGCACTTTCGTGCGTCGCTGATTGAGGCTGGGTTGAAGCCGCTGGACGGTGAAACCCCGATTGTACCGATTATCGTGGGCGAGACTGCTGCCGCGATCAGGATGAGCGAAATGCTGCTCAATGAAGGGATCTTTATTACAGGATTTGGATTCCCCGTCGTGCCGCACGGGACAGCCCGTCTGCGGTGCCAGGTGTCGGCAGCGCACACGCGTGACGACCTCGATCATGCCGTTCGGGTGATCCGGAAGGTCGCGGAACAGGTCGGTATTCTGAAGTAACCCCGGGGGATATCCCCGCCGGCGTCGCCGCGGGGTCCCCCTAGGCTGAGCGGCGGACGCGGGCGGCGTCCCCTCGTGGCGTGACCCTCGTGGCTCGCACATCGTCCCAATTATGAACTACTGGGAGGCCTTCGCGGGCCGCCCGGCTGTTCACGTGCCCGTGTTCTAGACGCCATTCACGAGAGGTTGGCCATGCGATCGATCCGCCGTAGCCTGCTGTCCCTGACTGTGGTCGCGGCCATGCTGCCCCCAAGCACCGTGCACGCCCAGCAGGCTCCGCCGGTGGCTCCGCCGGTGGCTCCGCAGAAGTGGCAGGACTCCTGGTTCTGGGGAGTCTACGGCGGTGGAACGTCGCTCCGCACCAATGTCGAACGAGTGAATAGCCCAACGGCGGGCGCTGAGTGGTTTATCACTCGCTCTGCGGTTGCGCTCCATGTATTTGCAGAACAGTCCGTCTTTACGAGCTCGTCGCAGTTGTCGATCACGGGTATGGCGGCACCGCGACTGGTTTCGATCGCCGACTTGCGTCGTGTGGGCTTTGGCGTTGCGATGCTGTCCCCTGCGGCTGGGGATTTCAAACCGTATTTCGAGATTGGATATTCGCTCAACTTGGTGGGCACCGCGACGGACAGCGTGCGGTCGTATGCCACCACGGCGCAGCGAGATTCTGTGAATAGCGCCATCAACACCGCCAAGTCGAGTGGCCGGCTGTTCGGCTCCGTCGGCGCGATGGTGCTCATGGGCAACTGGGCGCCATACGTGCAGGCGACGATCATGCCGACGAAGGGCGCCGGCAGCTCGCTAATCAACGGCGACGGGGTGGGCTATACGGCCTCGTTCGGACTGCGCTACAACTTTGGGCGTTCGAGCGACAAGGGTTTCTAGCGCACACGCGACGCGCACACGCGACGCGCACACGCGACGCGCACACGCGCATAAACGACACCGAGCAGGTCGCTAGCGACCTGCTCGGTGTTTCGTTCAAGGCACCGCGCGGGCATGCCGCGCGTTCTACTGCTCGTTGCGATTATCCCTTCTTGCCCTTTGACGCAGCCTTCGCTGCCGTCTTTGCCTTGGCAGCGGGCTTTGCAGCGGGCTTGGCAGCGGGCTTTGCAGCTGCCGGCTTCGCGGCCGACTTGGCCTTGGTGGCTGGCTTTGCAGCGGACTTTGCAGCGGACTTGGCAGCGGGCTTTGCAGCTGCCGGCTGCGCGGCCGGCTTTGACGCGCGGGCCTTCGCGGCGGGAGCAACGTCAACAACAGGCACAGCCTTCGGGGCCGGCGTGTCGTCGACGACGCCAATCAGCAGGAAGTCGGGTGGCAGTACGCCCTTGGCAGGACCGCCACGACCCGGGCGGCCCGGCGCGCTGCGCGGACCCATGCCCCGCGGTACGACCGGTGTGTTCGCAGCCTTCTCGCGATCGGCAACCGCCTTGAGCGCGGCCTCCTTCTCGTTGAGCTGGTCGGAGACACTGGGCACGTTGGCGGCGAGCGCCACTTCGAAGGCGTCGCCACGCTTGCGCAGATCCACGACGTTCCCGTCGTGCGCATCGCGCAGGATGCGCGCGAAGTTACGCTCACTCAACGACTCGCTGTCGCGCGCGAGAATCGCAAACGCCTTTTCGCGCACGCGCTCGCTCGGCACCGCATCGTCGCCCGCGACGAGCGCCGTGACGGCGTCCTTCACGAGTGCGAACGCTTCGTCGCGGGTGAGCCGGATTCCCGTCGACCCAATCGTGGCATCAGCGGCATGAGTTGCATGTGTGACGCGCAGCGCCTGCGCCGCGTGTGGCGTGCGCTGGTGACGCGGCTCGCGACCACGGCGCGGTGCGGCGGACGGAGCCGTATTAGCAACCGTCGAGTCCGTGATGCCTTCCGTCGTCGCAACTGAAGCAACCGAAGCGACCGAAGCGGCGACAGCCACGCCGTCCGCTGTGGTGCCCGTCGGCGCTTCGTCACGATCACGACGGTTGCGTCCGCGACCACCGCGACGGCCACGACGGCCCCCGCGGCCTTCGCGACCTTCGAGCGCTTCGGCGCCTTCGCCGGCAGGCGACGCATCACGTGACGCATCACGTGACGCAGCGGCTGGTGCGACCTTGGCACCAGTGGCTGGCGAGACCTCGAGCTGACCGTTGTCGAGTTTGTTCGCGATCAGCAGTCCCTTCTGTGCAGCCTCGAGACAGAACTTGGAGAACTTAGAGAAGTTCAAATCCTTCTCGTCAAAGGTGCTGTCGATTTCCTGCATCACCTGCTTGAGGCGGTCGCTGCGCATGACGTCGCCGTTGCGCACCATGCGGTCGATCGACTCGGTGACGAGCTCCCACGGATCGCGCTTCTGACCGTTGCTCTCTTCGCCCGCCTTCACCAGTCCGGCGAGAGCATTGTACGAGTAGTACTCGTCGCAGTTCTGCACGAGCAAATCACTCGACGACTCACGGATCCCGACGCCGATCACGTACTTGCCGTATTCCTTGATCTTCATCACGAGGCTCGAGAAGTCCGAGTCGCCCGAAAGGAGGATGAAGGTGCCGATCTCGGGACGCGTGAAGACGAGCTCCATGGCGTCGATCGCGAGGCGGATGTCGGTGGCATTCTTCTTTGCCGAGCCGTAGGCCGGAGCCATGATCATGTCGATCGAGGACTCGGCGAGCGGCACGATGTACTGCGGATAGCGACGCCAGTCGGCGTAGGCACGCTGGACGGCGACCTTCCCCTTGATGATGTCGGAGCCGAGGAGGTTCCGGAGCTCCTGACCAAGGTCAGAGCGGATCCCCATCGTGACGTTGTCAAAATCGATGAGGAGGGCCGCGTTCGGGGCGTGGACGATCCCGCCGATTCCGCTGTGTGCGACCGCCTGTGGGCCGCGATGCATTGGTGCGATGGGCGCCCGCACCTGGGCGATGTGTGAATGTCGTGCCATGTCGGTCAACTTGTCTCCGGCTGTTCGCCGATGCGGGAGCATGCGACGCGCCCTCGGGCGTCTAGCCCAATGGTCTGCGCGATGCGGCAGCTCCCATATGTATGTGAGGGGGGCGAGCGCGCCCATCCGGTGGTCCGGCATGCTTCTCATGGGCCCGGTGCTGATGCACCTGAGCTACCCACGAGGGCCGAACAACGCTTGGTGGCGCGGACGCCGTATCCCTCGCGGTGTCCCCGAGGCGCCGGGCGTACCGATGGTCGGGGCCCAAGGCCCAGCACAATCATCGATGCGCTCGGCGCTCCGTACTATAGAACCTAGTGAGCGGCCGGGGGTTTGTCACCTCGACGGGGGTCTGGCCCCTCCATATGTTCCTAATCGAAACCCTCCCAGCCCCAGGGCCGTAGAGACCTGTGTTGAAACGACTCGGCTTCCGTTCCCGACTTTTCGTCATTTTGGCGCTTTTCGCCTTTGTACCGGCGATTGTGCTGACTTTGGCGTGGGGAGCGACGATTGTCGGTTTCCTTGGGAAAATCGATGGAACGGCTGCCTGGGAGCAAGCCGCCTCGACTGGGGCGGCCACGATCTCGATCGCTCGTCGAGAGGCAAAGTCGGCCGCGGACTCGGCGGCGATTGCGGCGCACGAGGGGGAACTCGCGCGGTCGCTGACCAACGCCGAACGGTTTGGATTCCTGTCGCGACAGGGGATCCCAGCGCTGTTGGTGCTGGGCACACTGTTGCTCGCGGTTCTAACCTTTCTGGCGTCGCGCGCGGCGGGGCACCTGAGTCGGCAGCTCAGTCGACCGCTGACGGAGCTGGTGCGGTGGACGGCGCTCGTGCGACGCGGGGAACCGCTGCCCGCGAGCCACGGGCGCGGCGCGCCGGAGTTTGAGGTCCTGCGGTCGGAGATGCGACAGATGGAGCTCGGACTCGCCGCGGGGCGTCGGGCGGCCGTTGAGGCAGAGCGACTCGAAGCATTTCGAGAATCCGCGCGGCAGGTGGCGCACGAACTCAAGAACCCGCTGACGCCCATTCGTTTTGCTGTCGCCCAACTCAAGCGGAAAGTCGGACCGGAACTGGCTGAGGTGGTGGAGGTCTTGGATTCAGAGTCCGCGCGGCTCGACGCCATGGCGACAAGTTTTGCGCAGTTTGGTCGACTCCCTGAGGGTCCGGTTTCCGAGGTAGATATGGGTGAACTCGTGCGTGCGGTGACGCGTACCGCGGTGCCGAGCCATGTGCAGTGCGCGGTCGACGTGGCGGACGCACTCCCGCACGTGACGGGGCAATACGACGCGTTGAGTCGGGCGTTGACCAATATTCTCTTGAACGCCGTGCAGGCGACCCAGGAGGATCCGCGACTCGCGGTGAGTGTGTGCTTGCGGCGGGCGACCGCTGGTACGTCGGTGGTGGTCGCCGTGCGTGATCACGGGGTTGGGATCACGCCCGAGCGACTGGATCGGATTTGGGATCCGTACGTGACAGATAAGACCGGTGGAACGGGGCTGGGGCTTGCCATCGTGAAGCAAACGATGGTCGCGCACAGCGGGACGGTGGAAGCGGAGAGCACCGTGGGAAAGGGCACGGAGATTCGTTTGGTGTTGCCGGCGGTGCGCTGACCTATGGCCTCCGTACTGATTATCGATGACGAGCCGAACATCCGCCGCATGGTGGGGGCGCTGCTTGCCTCTGAGGGATTCGAAGTGCGCGAGGCCCCGGATGGCGCGACGGGGGTCGCACAGGCGACGGAGTCTGAACCGGATTTAGTCCTGCTCGACCTGATGATTCCCGGTCTTCTGGACGGCATGGCGGTTCTCGAGCGGCTTCGCGCCGCCTATCCCGACCTTCCGGTCGTGATGATGAGCGGCCGGGCCGGCCTGGCTGACGCCGTGAAAGCCACGCGCTTGGGTGCCGTGAACTTTCTCGAGAAGCCCTTGAGTCCCGAGGGTGTGCTGGTGGCGATCAACAGTGCGCTCGAGCTTCGCTTGGCCCGCCGCGAACGAACTACGTTGCGCGCTGACCTCGGATTAGCGGGGGAGTTGGTTGGCGAGAGTTCCGCAATGCATGCGCTACGCGCTATGATCGCGCGTGTGGCCCCGAGCGACGCCCGTGTGCTGATTACGGGCGAGAGCGGAACCGGTAAGGAGTTGGTGGCCGCGGCGATTCATGCCGGAAGCCCTCGGCGTGAGCGGCCGTTCGTGCGCGTGAACTGCGCGGCGATTCCGCGCGACTTGTTGGAAAGTGAGATGTTCGGGCACGAGCGCGGTGCCTTTACGGGCGCCACGGATCGCCGGCTCGGACGTTTTGAACTCGCCCACACCGGGACACTTCTGCTCGACGAAGTCGGGGACCTCGGGGCGGACGCACAGGCGAAACTGCTGCGCGCGATTGAAGCCAAGGAGATTGAACGCGTTGGCGGCGGGACCCCGATTCGGGTCGACGTGCGGATCGTGGCGGCGACGAATCGCGACCTCGAACGTGCGGTGCGTACCGGACAGTTCCGCGAGGATCTCTATTTCCGCCTGAATGTGATTCCCGTCTCAGTGCCACCGCTCCGCGAGCGCCCGTCGGACATTCCGGCGCTGGTGCGTCACTTTGCCGCCCTGCAGCGCCAGCGCTCTGGCCAAGCAGCACCGGTATGGACCGACGAGGCCATTCAGTATTTCATGCGCCATCGTTGGCCCGGCAATGTGCGCGAGCTTGCCAACATCGTCGAACGGTTGTCGATCCTGCACGCGGGGGCGCCGATTGGCATCGCGGAGGTGCGTGCGGTGCTGCCGCTGAGTGAGACAGGCCAGGTGGGGCTGAGCCCCGCCCTCCCAGACTTACTCCAGCCGGAACTGACATTGAGCGATGCGCTCGACGAGCACGAGAAGTTACTGATCAGCCGCGCACTCTCGGCAGCGCATGGCGTCGTAGCCGAAGCCGCACGACGACTGAACACTGACCGTCCGAACCTGTATCGCCGGATGAAGCGACTCGGGCTCACGGCGCTTGGAGATTAACCCACTGAGAGCAACGCGGCTGTGCACGCAACACCTGGAGCGCATATGACACCACGCAGACGGAAGGTGCGATGGGCCCCCAGCGCGTGGGGGATGGCCATCACGCTACTGTACGGCACCCTGATGTACGGCGCGCTCCCGCTCGCTGCGCAGAATCGTGCCGATGACAACGGCGTGCGGCTGTCGAGCATCGCGCGCGCCGCGACCGACCTCTACAACGCCGCGCCGACGACACGTGCGAATGGCGCCTGGGATCTCGCGCGCGGCACGACTACGACGGGTGATGTGGCCGTACTCAATGGACCGGTCACGATTGCGGGAACCGTGCGCGGCTCCGTGGTGGCCATCAACGCCGATGTGCGGCTCGCGCCAGGCGCCACGATTGCGCAGCAGCTCATCGTGATTGGTGGAACCATCACCGGACAGGACAGTGCGACAATCGGCGGGGAGATTCGGGTCCAAGCGGAGTTGCTGCGCTACCACCTCGAGGGGGGCACGCTCGTCGCCGAAAGCGACGCGGCGCACGATGACAGCTGGTGGGCGCGCCGCAGTATTCGCCACGAATTTCGTCGCGGCGAGGCCTACACCGATTTCTTCTACGTCGCGTCGCGCGCGTACAATCGGGTGGAAGGGTGGTCGTTCGTCGCTGGGCCACGGTTCCGCCGGATAACCGATTGGGGAAAGATCAACGTCGAAGCGTTCGGAGTGGTGCGCACTGCGGATCCCGTGCGGTGGGGCAACAGCACACTCGGGCACGATGCTCGTGTTGAAGCGCAGTTCGGAAAGCCGTGGAGTGTCGTGCTCGGCGCGCACGCGTTTGACGTCGTCCAACCAACTGAGTCATGGCAACTGAGCGATGGCGAAGTCGGGCTGTCGTCCGCACTGCTGCACCGAGACTATCGTGACTACTACGCGAGGCATGGCGGGGAAGGGTTCGTGCGACTCCAAGCCACGGACGAGGCTGACCTCACAGTGGCCTTCAGCGCCGAACAGTGGGGCAATGTCGCCGCGCGCAATCCATGGTCGCTGTTGCGCGGCAGTGAACCGTGGCGGGACAATCCGCTCGAGGCCGTCGGTGCGATGCACCTGCTCTCGGTCCGCACCCGTATCGACACGCGCGAGAAACAGCGGTCGGCGTGGTCAGGGTGGTATGCGACCGTTGACTGGGAGAATGGCATCGGCACGCTGACCTCGCCACAATCGGCGTGCCCGGTACAGACGCTCGCCCTGTGCACCGGCGGCCTCACCAAGCCGGTGAACTACACCCGCGGCATGGTGGATCTGCGCCGTTACAACCGGATTTCGCCGCACACCTTCTTGAATCTTCGCCTTGTCGGCGGCGGCTGGATCAGCGGAGACGCGCTCCCCCTGCAAAAGCGCATGGCGCTCGGCGGCCCGGGCACGTTGCCCGGCTTTGGCTTTCGCGAAACCTCACTCGCGCCCGACGTGCTGAACTGTTCGACGGGCAACACGCTGTTCGGTACGCCGGGATTCTGCGACCGCATGGCGCTGGCGCAGGTGGAGCTTCGCTCGCGACTGTTTTCCGGAATCTTTCGCGACGATGCGGGCGACGAATGGTGGCGCCCTGGGCTCAACCGCGAAGCGCAGTGGGTGCTATTCGCCGACGCGGGGCGTGGCTGGAATGTGGGGACCGGCAATGGCGGCGTCCTCGTCGATCAGGCACACCTCCCTGCCCTGAACTCTTTCAAGCGGGACATCGGCATCGGCCTCGACTTCGGTGGCCTAGGCTTCTATTGGGCGAAGGCGGTGAGCGATGCGGCCGAACCCGCACGCTTCTTCATGCGCTTGGAGCGTCGGTTCTAGCACGTGCGGAAACCCAGCCCTCCCCTGTTCGCGCTCGCCCTAGCGGTCACGCTTGGGCACGGGACCTTGCTGCAGGCGCAGCAGCGCCCGACGCTGGAAATTGTCTTGCCGGAGGCCTCGCAGATTGCTGCCACCGGGCCAGTGGTGCAAGCCCGCAACATGTTGTCCTTGAGCAAGGTACGCGAGCTGCTCGCGGCGAGCTTCCCGCTCCGTCTGCACTTCAGAGTGGAGCTCTGGTCCGAAGGATCGATAATCAATCACATCGAGCGGACCACGGAATACGACGTGGTGGTGCGCTACACGGCGATGGATAAGCAATACGAGGTTATTCAGCTCGTCAACGACCGCCCGCTGTCGCTCGGCAAGTACGCACGAATCGAGGATGCGGAGGGGGCTGTGGCGCGGCGCACGCGTGTGGCCATCACCGCGCTCTCGGTGCGCCGTCGACAGTATTATTTGGTCACGCTGGAGACGAAGATGTTGAGTCTCACGGATCTCGATGAGGTCGAACGGTGGTTGCGCGGCGACCTGCAACCCGGGCTCACCGGAGCGGCAAGCCCGGGCACGATCATCACCCGTGGGCTGCGCACCGTAGCGGCAAAGCTGCTTGGCAGCGAGTCAGCCGAGTATGAGGCTAGTACCCCGATGTTCCGCGTGCCGTAGCGCGAGCCGGCACTTGCTCCAGCGCTTCGAGTTGCTCGAGCATCCCCGCGCCGTAGAACATGCGAATGTACTTCGCCTGCGCCGGCGTGAGCCGACGCACCGCCCAGGAGAGGTGCACAAAGTGCGGCTCCACCGGCGCGTGCTTGGGATGCATGCCGATCTCCTCCGGCAGCCGGTCCGCCTTGCGCGTATTGCAGCTGGAGCACGCCGTGACAACGTTGGTCCAGACATTGAGGCCACCGCGCGACAGCGGCACGACATGATCTCGCGTGAGTGATTCACGCTGGCGGAGCGCGCTGTTTGTGCGTCCGCAATACTGGCAGGCGTAATCGTCGCGGGCGAAGAGAAAGGTGTTCGTGACCTGTCGCCGGAATCGACGCGGCACATGAATGAACTTGGTGAGTCGGATCACGAGCGGGCGCGGATAGGCCAAACGCTCGGAGCGCACCAGCGCATCCAGGTCAGCTTCTACGACCTCGGCCTTACCATCAATCACCAAGCGCAGCGCACGGCGCAGTGGCACCATGGTGAGTGGCTCGAACGACGAGTTGAGCGCGAGACAGCCAGCGATCACGTGATCCTCCGTTTGGAGACACGACAGCGCCGCTCCTCGCGGGCTGTCACCTACTACTCGCCGCCGTGGGTGGGAGCGGCACCGCGGTGAGCCAACCGTACGGGTCGGGGAGCACCCCCTTCACAATCCCCATAAAACGTTCACTAATGGCCTTGTACACAGGCCCTGGGACCCCAAGACCCACAGGGAGCTGATCAATCGACCGGATCGGCGTGATCTCGGCGGCGGTGCCGCAGAAGAACGCTTCGTCCACGATGTATAGGAACTCACGCGGCATCACCATCTCGCGGACGGTGTAGCCGAGGTCGGCCGCGATCCGCATGATGGAGTCGCGTGTGATGCCGTGAAGAATTCCTGAACTCAGCGGCGCCGTGTAGATGACGCCGTCGCGCACCACGAACAGATTCTCACCGCTGCCTTCCGCCACGAATCCTGCCGAGTCGAGCATAATGCCTTCGGCGTAATCGTCGGCCTTGGCCTCGATCTTGGTGAGCTGCGAGTTCAGGTAGTTGCCACCAGCCTTCGCCAGCGCGGGGAAGGTGTTGGGGGCCGCACGGCGCCAGCTCGCCACTCGGACGTCAGTTCCCGTAAGGAGCGCTTCGTCGCCAAAGTACGAACCCATGTTCCAGCAGATGATCATGGTTTCGATCGGCGCGTTCTTTGGCCAGATCCCCATGTTCTCGCCGGTGCGCATAATAATCGGCCGGATGTAGCAGTGGCGCAGGCCGTTGGCGGCGATGGTCTGCACGCTGGCATCGCAGAGTTCGTCGATGCTCCACTTGGTCTCAAGCCGATAGATCTTGGCCGAATCCTTGAGGCGGCGCATATGGTCGCGCAGCCGGAAGACGGCACCCGCCTCAGGGGTTTGATAGCAACGCATGCCTTCGAACACGCTCGATCCGTAATGGAGGGCGTGCGCCATGACGTGCACAGTGGCGTCGGCCCACTCTACGAGTGTTCCGTCTCGCCAAATCCGCGCAGTGGGTCCCGTATTCTTCGTCACAGCATCGCTAGTCTGAGGGTACGCGCGAAAGCTACATCCCGGACCTCAGCGGGCGCTAGCGTGGCGACGGTCACAGCCGTGTTACCGAGGAGTCGCGGAGTCGCTCGAGGGCGAGGAGGGCGAGGAGCGCGAGGAGCGCGAGGAGCGCTGCGCTTTCCACGCGGCGAGCCGTGCCGCGGTTGCTGTCACGCGCGTGAGGATAGTCGTGGTGTCGTAGCCCACGACCTCGCCGTCCCGGAGACGTTCGTGTCCTGCCACAACGACCCGCACCGCCGGCGTACCGGCCATCGACCAGATCACGGCGTCGTACGGATCGTAGACGGGATTCGCACCAACCGGAATCGTGAATGCTGCGAGATCGGCCGCCTTGCCTGGCTCGAGCGAACCAATGGTGCCGGCCAGCCCCAGCGCCTTCGCACCGCCCAGTGTGGCAATCTCGACCATGGTCCGGGCATCGAGCACGTCGTCGCGCTTGGCGGTGGCGCGTTGCGCGAGCATCGCCAGCCGTCCCTCGGCGATCAGATCCATCTGGTTATTGCTCGCCATGGAATCGGAACCCAAGCCCACATGGATCCCCGCCTCGAGCATGGCTGCGAGAGGGGCGATACCGTGGCCAAGCTTCGCGTTGGACGCGGGACAGTGGGCAACGCCGCAGCCATGAGCCGCAATCGTGGCGCGGTCAGTTGCGTCGGTACGCACGGCATGGATGAGCAATGTGCGCGGCGACAGCACGCCACACCGCTCCAGCATCGCGATGGGGGAGCGACCGCGCGGATGCACGGGGATGTTCCGCCCGTTGAGGAAGGCCGCGAAGGCCCCATCGCCGTCGACCACGAGCGACTGTTCTTCTTCGCTCTCGGCAATATGCGTGGCGAGCGGGAGCTGCAGTTCGACCGCGAGCTTGGCGACCGCGGTGAAGAGTTCGTCGCTCACCGAGTAGGGCGCGTGAGGTGAGACCCCGAGTCCAACGAGTGGCGAGGCCTTGGGGAGGAGTGCGCGGATCGTGCGGCGCAGATCGTCGACCGCGCGGTCGCACTGTGCGGGATCGGGGCCGAAGGTTTCGTGATAAAAAATTCCACGGACGCCGAGTTCGCGCATGGCATCGAAGCCGGCGGGATCAGGCGCGGTGTCGGCGTAGGTGGTGATGCCGTGCTGCAGCCCTTCGATCACGCCGAGTCGGGCGCTGTCGAGGAGGGTCGTGGAATTGAGGACGTCCGTCCGCGCCGCGGTGAGCGCGCGAATCCAAGGAAAGAACGACAGTCCTTCGAGCAGACCACGCATGACGGTGAGGTCGAGATGCGTGTGGGTGTTGACGAGCCCCGGGAGGAGGATAGCGTCTCCGAGTTCGTCGTCGCGGACGTTGCCGGGGACGTTGCCGGGGACGTTGTCGCCGTTGGGCGGCGCGTGCTGACGCGGGCCGACCCAGACGATTTTTTCTCCCTCGACGATGACGGTGCCGTTCTCGATGGCAGGCGCCGTAATCGGCAGGACCCACTTGGCGTGGTAGCGCACCTGTTCGGGCAACGCCACGCGATCACTCATGGGTTCTTTTTGCTTACGACGGTGGTGCGCGGCGGGCAGTAGCGCGTCGGTTCGGTGCCTGGAATGAAGTAGTCCGTGTAGGCGTCTTCGTTGGGGCATGCGGGGCCGTGCAACAGACCCGTGCCCGCGTCGATGTTCCGCGCGGTGATCGCTGCGGGGCGCGGCCAGTCGGGCGGGGTTGGCTTCCGCTCGTAGACTTCGCGCATGAAGGCCGTCCATGCGGGGGCGGCGAGCCGACCGCCTTGGGCGTTTTTCATGATGGTCTGCGGTTTGTCGAGCCCCATCCAGACGCCGGCGACGAGATCCGCGGTGTAGCCCACGAACCACACGTTGGTGCCGTCGTTGGTGGTGCCCGTCTTGCCGCCGGCGGGGATGCGGAAGTACTGCCCCACGCTGCCGAATGCGGTGCCTTTCCGAATGACGTCCTTCATCATGTCCACCATGAGCCACGCTTCTTCGCGCGAGAGCACTTCTTCGCGCTCGGGCTGCGGCTTGTACAGCACTTTCCCCTTTTCGTCTTCGACCCGCACGATCGGAGTCGGCGGGACGCGCCACCCGAGGTTGGAGAACACCGAGTAGGAGGCAATCATCTCGAGCGGATAGACATCGGCCGAGCCGATGTGGACCGAGGGATAGGGGGGCACCGGCGTCGTGATGCCGAACTTCTTGGCCATCTCCACCACATTCTGCTCTCCGACTTCCATGCCGACGCGAATCGCGATCATGTTGCGCGATTCGTAGAGACCGTGCCGCATGGTCATTGGGCCCCAGAACTTCAGGTCGAAGTTCTGCGGTGTCCACGGCTTGTTGGGGTCGAGCTGCGCCATTTCAAGCGGCGAGTCATCCACCATGTAACTCGGTGGCCGGCCGGCCTGAATCGCTGTGGAGTAGACAATGGGCTTGAAGGTCGAGCCCGGCTGCCGGAGGCCCTGCGTGGCGCGATCGAACTTGGAATCATCGTAGTCGCGTCCACCGACCAACGCGCGCACCGCGCCCGTGCGGGGATCGAGCGCGACGAATGCGCCTTGCAGGTAGGGCGAGGCGACCGTGTCATCGGGAGCGTTCGAACCGCCGCGCGCGAGCCACTGCTCGTAGGTGCGGTGGGGGAAGGGCCCCCACTGCCCCGCCTCGACTGCGCGGAGCTGGCGATCCAGCGCGCGCTCAGCCGAACCCTGGAGGTCGAGGTCGAGCGTGGTGAATACCTTGAGCGGCTTCTGATAGAGATCTTTTCCGAAGCGCTCGTCGAGCGCGCGCCGCACCCAGTCCACGAAGTACGGCGCGACTTCGCTGGTGCCGCCGCGCTTCCGCGAGAGACGGAGTGGGAAGGCGCTTGCCAGCGAGGCGTCGGCATCGCCGATGGCGCTCGCGCGCCGCATGAGCTCAACCACAGTGTTGCGGCGCTGCACGGCGCGGTCGGGAAAGCGGCGCGGGTTGTAGCGCTCCGGCGCTTTGGGGAGCGAGGCGAGAGTCGCTGCTTCGGCAACGTTCAGATCTTTGACCGACTTGCCGAAGTAGCGATGGGCGGCTGACTCCACGCCGTAAGCACCGTTGCCAAGATAGATCTGATTGAGATAAAGCTCGAGGATCCGATCTTTGGAGTACTTGGCCTCGATGGCGCGTGCGACCTTCGCCTCGCGGAGCTTGCGTGTCAGGGTCTTCTCGCGCGCCTTCAGGTTCTCGGGGAACAGGTTGCGCGCGAGCTGCATCGTGATGGTTGAAAAACCCTGCGAAATGCCACGATTCCGCACATTGGCCAGGACCGCACCGAAGATACGAGAGAAATCGATCCCACCGTGATGGTAGAAGCGTTTGTCCTCGGTGATCACGAAAGCTTGCTGCACGTGCTTCGGGATCTGGTCGAGCTTCACGAGGGTCCGCCGCTCCAGGCCGATTTCGGCGATAAAGCGCCCGTCTGCCGCATAGAGGCGGGACGTCTGCTTCGGCTGGTACTTTTCAAGCTGCTCCAGCGAGGGGCACTTGTTGCCGCTGCAGACCATGGCCCAGCCGATGCCGAGGCCGGTGACGCCGATGGCGCCCAGCACCGCAATGACGGCGAGGAAGATGGAGAGCGGGCGACGTTTCATGACAGAGAGGGAAGTCTAGAGCCGTTGCAGGAGCGGGGCAACGCGCGACATCCCCAAGCTGACCGCCCGGGGTGCGTGACAGGGCGCCCTGCTATGCCTAGCTTTGGAGTATGCCTCAGCCCATATCGTTGCTCGAAGAACTCGCGTGGCGCGGCCTGCTCTACCAGCAGACCGAGGGCCTCGCCGCGCATCTCGCGACGGGCCCCGTTCGCGGCTACTGCGGCTTCGATCCCACGGCCGCGAGTCTGCACGTAGGAAACCTGGTCCCGGTCATGGGACTCGTGCACCTCGCGCGCGCTGGGCACACACCGGTGGCGCTGGTAGGTGGCGGCACGGCAATGATTGGCGACCCGTCGGGGAAGGCGAACGAGCGCACGCTCATGACGGTCGAGCAGATCGACGCGAATGCAGCGGCAATCCATGCGCAGCTCGAGGGGGTCTGCCAGCGCGCGCTGGGGGAGTCGTCGGCTCCGGTTGTGCTGATGCGCAACAACGCGTCATGGCTGCGCACGTTGGACCTCGTGAGTTTCCTGCGCGACACCGGCAAGCATTTCTCGATCAACTACATGCTGGCCAAGGACTCGGTGGCCTCGCGCCTTGAGAACGGCATCTCGTTCACCGAGTTCGCGTACATGCTCATGCAGGCCTACGACTTCCTGCATTTGAGCCAGCATGACGGCGTGTCGCTGCAGATCGGCGGGAGCGACCAGTGGGGGAACATGACGGCGGGGACGGAACTGATCCGTCGCGCGTCGTCGGCCGATGCGTTCGCGGTGACGCTCCCGCTCGTCACGACCTCGAGCGGACAGAAGTTCGGCAAGACCGAAGCCGGAGCGGTCTGGCTCGACGCGTCGCTCACCTCGCCCTACCAGTTCTACCAGTTCTGGATTAACGCCGAGGACGCGGACGTCGGGAAGTATCTGCGGATGTTCACGCTGCTTGACCGCGAGACGATTGAGGCACTGGAGGCATCGCATGCCGAGGCGCCGCATGAGCGTCGGGCACAACGGACACTGGCGCGCGAGGTCACGACGCTGCTCCACAGCGCAGCGCTGGCCGATGCCGCCGAACGGGCAAGCCGGATCGTCTTCGACAAGAAGCTCGACCCGCGCACCATCGCGCCCGAGGTGTTTGAGATGCTCTCGCGCGAGATCCCTCTCGTGACGCTCCCGCAAGCGGATGTCGATGTGCTGACCGTGCTTGAACAGGCGTTCGCGCAGTCGCGCGGCGCTGGGAAGAAGCTCCTCCAGCAGGGGGCGGTGCTGGTCAATGGCGAGAAAGTCGCCGCGGATGCGCCGATGGTGGCCGCATCCGGTGCCGTGCACGGCCGCTGGTTGTTGGTGCGGAAGGGCGCGCGCGATATCGCGCTGGTGAAGCTGGGCTGATCGCCCGGTTGGTCGACGCGACGCTGGCGCGCTTAGAGCAGTGCGAGCGCCGCGTCGAGTTCGTCGGCCGTGTTGTAGCAGTGGGGCGCAAGTCGCACGCACCCTTCGCGCACGGCGTGCGCCACCGTCGCTGTCGTGAGGCGCGCGCTCGACGCCAGAGGGTCGGCGGTGCGGAAGGCCAAGAGACCCGCACGCTTCGCGGGATCGCGAGGTGTGACGAGCGAGACTGCCGGATGGCCGGCAACAAACGCCACCGCCCGATCCGCGAGTGACCGCACATGCGTCTCGACGGCTGCTGGTCCGAGCTCGAGAAAGAGTCCGATGGACTCCGCCATCGACGCGAAGTTCACGAAGTCCAGCGTGATCACCTCAAAGCGCCGCGCGTCGCTCGCCCAGGTGGGGTCGTAGTCGAGGAACTTGGAGAAATCACCAGCGGTCGCCTGCGACATCCAGCCCACCTCGGCCGGCTCCAACTCCTGCACGAGTCCTGGGCGCACGTACGCGAACCCCGTGCCCCACGGGGACATCAACCATTTCTGGCAGCCCGCAGCGAGA
>Ga0209596_1001222_pt1 | contig 22484 bp, 12 predicted proteins | sample M_130807_MF_Meta_FD_187314 | JGI IMG/M metagenome (GOLD analysis project Ga0209596, IMG submission 187314) | Freshwater microbial communities from Lake Montjoie, Canada to study carbon cycling - M_130807_MF_MetaG (SPAdes) (version 2) | ecosystem: Environmental > Aquatic > Freshwater > Lake...
CGCCTTTGTTGCGTCGCGCGCCGAGCTTGAGGCCCTTCAACCTGTGATGAGTGGTAAGATGCCGCTCGCGATTGATGCCGACCGCGCGTCTGATATTCGCGCAGCAGTTGCGCTGGCGCAGGAAATGGCGATCAAGATCGTGATCGTCGGCGGTGCGGAGGCGTGGCAGGTGGCCAAGGAGCTTGCAGCGGCCAAGGTGCCGGTTATGGTGGGCGCGATGAACAACATTCCGACCTCGTTCAACACGCTCGGGAGCCGGCAGGAAAATGCCGCCATCCTGCGCGCGGCGGGGGTGCATGTGTCGCTTATCGGAAATGCCGGCGGCGGAGAGAACAACTTCAATGCGCGTAACATTCGCTACGAGGCGGGGAATGCCGTGGCGTATGGGATGTCGTGGGACGATGCGTTGCGCGCCATCACGCTGGCGCCGGCGGAGACGTTCGGTGTGGCGGACAAGGTGGGCTCGCTCGTCGCAGGACGCGAAGGAAACGTGGTCGTGTGGAGCGGCGATCCGTTTGAGTTCGCGTCGCAGGCGGAGCATGTGTTCATCCGCGGGGTGGAGAACACCGGGATGACGCGCGAGGAGGAGCTGACGGCGCGCTACAAGACGAAGCCGCCGACGTACCGGAAGTAATCAGTACAGCGTTGATGTGGGACGGAGTTTCCCATGCCATGAAACAGAAGCGCCGCAGCCCATGTGGGCTGCGGCGCTTCTGTCGTACATCCCACCCACAGTGACTACTGCAGAATTTTCTTGATCGTCGGATACGTGATCCCGAGCTGCTCGAGGTACGTCTTGTACTTCTTGGGATCGTAGTAGAACTTCTTCATCTGCTCGCGGTACTTCGCCATGATCTCGGCGTTCAGCCAAATTGGCGGCAGGTCAGTCGGCGCGATGAAGGGCTTGTACTTGATCTCCTTGGTCTGGACGTTCTCGAAATAATCCTTGGCGTCGACCACAATCTGCGGCGTCAGAATCAAGTCGATCATCGTCATCGCCTGAACCTTGGCGCCAGCCACAACGCCCTTGTGCGCGATCGGCGTGGCCATCGCAATCGCGTTGGCCCAGTTATGCCCCGGGGTACCTGGGATGTTCGACGGGAAGTTCAGCGTGATCGTCGGAACGGTCCATGCCACGTCGCCGATGTCGTCGGAGCCGCCGCCCATGCGGGTGGCTTCGTTCACGGGGCCGCCGAGGCGGCCGCCGGTGGAGGAGAGCCCCGTTTCGCGAACGCCGAGTTCGCGCTGCAAGCCCTTGGCGAGCGCCTGGTCGTTCTCGTCCCACTTCGGCATCCCGACTTTCTGAATGTTGGCGTACATGGCCTCGGCGATCGGACGGCTGAAGTGACCGCTCCAGCCCGAGCCAACCATCATGACCGTGTCGAGCTTGGTGCCGGTCATCATTGTGGCACCCTGCGCCATCTTCTTGGCGTCGTCGAACATCTTCATGGTGCGGTCGTAGTCGCGCTCACGGAAATAGAACCAGATGCTGCTCGTGATCGGCACGACGTTCGGCTGGTCGCCGCCGTCGGGAATCACGTAGTGCGAGCGCTGCGGCAGTTCCATGTGTTCGCGGTGGAACTCCCACGCGTTGGCCATAAGCATGACAGCGTCGAGCGCGCTCTTGCCGCGCCAGGGGGCGCCAGCGGCGTGGGCGCTCTCGCCCTTGAATTTGAAGATCGCGGAGATGAGTGCGTTGCTGCTGCTCTGACCCCAGCTGACGCCGAGATCGTTGCCGACGTGCGTGAAGAGCACCGCGTCCACATTCTTGAAGACGCCGGCGCGCACGAGGAACGCCTTGCCCGCCATCTGTTCTTCCGCGACACCCGGCCAGAGCTCGATCGTCCCGCTGAGGTGGTCGCGCTCCATAATCTTCTTCACCACCAGCGCGGCGGCGATGTTGAGCGGAACGCCGGCGTTATGGCCTTCGCCATGTCCAGGCGCGCCAGCCACGAGCGGCTCGTGCGAGCCGACGGCGGGCTTGTTGCTCGCCTGCGGGATGTCGTCGATGTCGGAGCCGAGCGAGATGACCGGCTTGCCGCTACCACTGCTCCAGCGGGCGACGAAGGCGGTGGGGATTCCTGCCACGCCGCGCTCGACCTTGAAGCCGTTCTGCTCGAGGATGCCGGTGAGATACTTGCTGGTCTCGAACTCCTGCATGCCGAGTTCGCCGAAGGAGAAGACCTGATCCACCATCTCCTGGATCATCTTGGCCTTGGCGTCGACCTCGCGCGTGATCTCGTCTTTGTACTTATCGAGCTGCGCAGTGGTGGCGTACTTGTACTTGATGGAATCGGCGGCGCCGGAACCGCCACGGCCCTGGGCCGACAGCGATGGGGCGAGCGCGGCCGCGACCGCGACAGCGGCGGCGGTGCGACGAAGCAGGTGCGACAGGGTCATCGGGCATTCTCCGGTGGGGTCTCGGGCGCTGCGCAACGTAGGGCGCAACCACTGGAAAATGGGGCGAGGACCCGTTGTCCGCGAGGGTGGGGGGCAAATCTCGCCGGATTTGCCCCCACGCGGTCGCTTAGGTCGTGGGACTCCTGCGCAGGAGCCGGCGCGCGACCAGATACACCGGGACGCTAATCGCAATCACGGCGACCGAGCGCATGGTGTTCTCGTAATCCCCCTTGAAACTCCCAATCAGGAAGGCAATCGCGCCGATGAGCACGATTGCGGGGACCACCGGATACCCCCAGGCCCGGTAGGGGCGGAGCGTCTCCGGTTCGGAGCGCCGCAATATGAACACCGCGCTGAAGTTCACCGCGTATTGCAGCACGTAAAAGAAAGCGGCGAGTGCCAGAACGGTATTAAAGCTCCCCGACAGAATCAGGCCAATGCACACGAGCGAGCTGACCGCGAGCGCACCAACCGGGGTCCCACCGACATTCACGCGGGCCACGGCACGTGGGAGGAGTCCGTCGCGGGCCATCGCGTAGGGGATGCGCGAGGTGAGCATCAGAATGGCGTTGATTCCGCCCAGTGCGCTGATTGCGGTGACAACTTGCACAATCTGTTCGCCGCGCGTGCCGAACATCACTTGCGCGGCATCGGAGGCCGCGAACTTTGCGCCCGCGAGTCCGTGGATCCCGAGGACGTGGACAAAGGCCACATTGAGCCCCAAGTACACGACTACCACCGCGAGGACACCATATGCCATCGCGCGGGGAATCTGCTTGCCGGGATCACTAATTTCCCCGCCAAAATACGTCACCCCATTCCACCCATCGTACGTGTAGAGCACGCTCTGAAAGACGACAATGAGCGCGGTCACAAACGCCATTCCCGTCGGGAGTGCCGCAGGCGCGGTACTCGGCCCGCTCATCGCGCCGGTACTCGAAATCCCCGCGATCGCCACGGTCAACAACGCGGCAACCTTGACGACACTCAGCAGCTGTTGTGAGCGGTCACTCTGCTTGACTCCAGGCCACTGGATCGCCGTGAACAAGAGCACAGCGAGTGCGCTGATCACGGATTGGGGAACGCCAAGCCCAGGAACGCTCCGCGCTACGACCTCCCCGAACGCGATAGCCGATGCGGCTACAGCGGCGGAGCAGCTCAGCCAGTCGGTCCATCCAATCAAGAATCCGGGATACTCTCCCATGGCGCGGCGGGCAAATACATAGTTCCCGCCGGACTGCGGGATCATCACCGCGAGCTCGGCGAGGGTGAGCGCGCCGAGCATTGCGTAGAGTCCGCCGGCGATCCAGACGCCAAGGAACCAGGGGGTGCTCGGGAGGGCGGCGGCGATTTCTCCCGGGGTGCGGAGGATCCCGACGCTGATGGTGTTCCCGACGAGAATCGCGACGCCAAAGGCAACGCCGAGGACGCGCAACAGGGAGGGTTTCGAGTCAGTCACGGAGGGGGAGCTGAGGGGGGAGCTGAGGGGACGCTGCGCAGTGCAGGGGGTTGCGACTGAGGCAACGTTGTGGCCAAAGCGCGAAATGCACAATGGCGGGTGTCCGAGAAAGAGGACACACTGTGTCCAAATGCAGCACGGCACAGGGACGGAACCCCGGGGTACCGAATACAGACCCTGGAGGCTCACTATGACTGCTTCGACGATGTTTCGTACGGTTCGTGCAGCGACGCTGATGCTCGTATTCACAGCGATTTCCCTGACGGCGCAGGAAAGTTCTGGTGCCAGCTGCGACCGCGCCGCGCGCGGTGTGATTGAGAAGCCGTTGCCTGCGCCAGGCACGGAGGGATGGAATTATTTTATGGAACTCACCTCGTGCGGATCGCGCGGCGCGACGGTGATGGCGGGCGTGATTCAGTCGCCACGGGTGCGTGCGGAGATGGACCCCGCGCGTCTTGATGCGTTGGCGGGGATGCTGGATGGGTGGTTCGCGCCGGCGTTAGTGAATGCGTACGAGTCTGTGCTGGCAACGCCGGAGGCTTCGCCTGGGATGCGCTTGCGTTCCATGTGGTTGCTCGCGGGCTTACTGGCGCCGAACACGGAGGTGGCTGGACCGCTGCAGGGATACACGGCCGTATCCTGCGGTGCCACACAGCGCGTGACATCGCTCCGCGGCGCGCCGAACGGTTTGCCGCAGCAGGCATACGATGACGCGCGACTCGCGTTCGCGCGCGCCGCGAGCGATCCGACCGCGACCGATGCGGTGCGCAGCACGGCACGTTGCTGGAGCGATGTGGTCGGTGGTCGCGTGAATGCCGGCGCACTGAACAGTGGTGGCGCTACCGGGACTGATAATGATCGCGTCGAGGCCGCTCCAACCGTCATCAATCAGACGGTCATCAACACGGGCCCGCCGCCGATCACGGTGATTGAGCCGATTGAAGTGCGCTACGAATGCGATGGCCGCTTCATTGTGTTGAATCAGTCGCCCGCGCTCATGAGCTTGCGGTATGAAGTCGTCGGCGCTGGTTGGGGGGGGATGATGCAGGTCGGAGGTCGTGGGTCACATGTCTTTGTTGCTGCGCGCGTGGGACCGTTACGCTTCTTTGTGGGGGACCGCGAAGTGGCGTATGTGCGCTACGAGCGCCGCTCGTGCTATGGGTGGCACGATGGGTATACCATTGTCGTGGCCTCACGCATGTATCGCCCGCCGGTCTACATGACGCGGCGTCCAACGGTGGTGGTGCGGCAACGCCCGGTCATTGCCGCTGCGCCGCCGACTCCGCCAGCGGCCAACCCCGCTCCTGCCAGGCCGAGGCCACACGACAATCCACCATCCAAGAAAGACGACGATCGCAAGGACGAAGGGCGGTCGGCACACCGTCGGCCCTGATTCCCGAACCCGCGAATGCAATGCGTCCAGCCTGTGAATCCATCACACGCTGGACGCATTGCCTTGACGTCCCGTATGTTCAGGAACTGGCAGGACGCTCGAGTCATCCCAACAATCAGGCTCCCCCATGCGCTGCACTACTCCCCTCGCCGCACTCGTGTTTATCGGACTTACGGCTGCGACCTCTGTGCCGCTATCGGCGCAGAGTTCCGGGAGTGCCGCGCGTCCCGATACGGTGATCAGCGTCGCGCGCGCCCCACGCGTCCAGTACGTCCCCAAGTCGTCGCGCGCCGACACCCTGCGCGGCTCCTATACGACGCCGAGTCGCAAATGGTGGGACGTCACGTTCTATGACCTGCATGTGCAGGTGAATCCCGCTGACAGCAGCATCGCAGGGTACAACGCCATCACTTATAAGGTTCTCACGCCTGCGCGCGAGCTGCAGGTGGACCTCATGGAACCGCTCGTCGTGGACTCCATGCGGCAAGATGGCAAAGCCGTCACGTATCGCCGCGAGGGCGCCGCATTCTTCGCAGCGTTGCCAAGCGCGCCAACTGCCGGCACACAGAAAACGATTACTGTCTACTACCACGGTAAGCCGCAGGTGGCGCGCAATCCACCTTGGCAAGGCGGCTTCACCTGGACTACTGACAGCCTCGGTCGCCCGTGGATTGTGACGACTGATCAGGGAATGGGTGCGTCGGTTTGGTGGCCGAACAAGGACACCCAAGCCGACGAACCCGACTCGCAGCGCGTGGCGCTCACCGTTCCGTCGTCGTTGCAGGACGTCTCCAACGGACGCTTGCGCAGCACCAAAAAGAATGCCGACGGCACGACCACCTACGAGTGGTTTGTGAAGAATCCGATCAATAACTACGCCATCGCGGTCGCGGCGGGGAACTACGCGCATTACTCGGAGACGTACAACGGGCTGAAGGGACCGCTGAGTGTGGACTACTGGCCACTCGATTACAATCTTGCCGCCGCACACCGACAGTGGCCGCAGGTGCGCTCCATGCTCGCCTGCTTTGAACATTGGTTCGGGCCATACCCGTGGTATGAGGACGGCTACAAACTGATTGAAGTGCCCAACACCGGCATGGAGCACCAGAGCGCAGTTTCCTACGGCAACTGGTTCGCCAATGGCTATCGCAAGCGCGAAAGCTCAGGCACCGGGCTCGGCTTCCAATGGGATTTCATAATTGTGCATGAGAGTGCGCACGAGTGGTTCGGCAACAACGTGACGTCCAAAGACAACGCCGACATGTGGGTGCACGAAAGTTTTGCCAACTACGCCGAGGGGATCTACACGGAGTGCGTAGCCGGGAAGGATGCCGGCGCGCGCTACATCGTTGGGAACCGACGCGGGATCCGGAATGACCGTCCGATTATCCCCGCCTACAACGTGAATGATCAGGGCTCTGGGGACATGTATCCCAAGGGCGGCGAGATGCTGCACACCATCCGCCAGCTCGTGAACGACGACGCCAAGTGGCGCGCGATCCTGACCGGAATGAACACAACGTTCAGGCACCAGACCGTGACCGGCGCGCAGATCGAAGCGTATTTCAGCACATCAACCGGCGTGAAGCTCGACAAGTTGTTTGATCAGTATCTGCGTACCACGCAGATTCCCGCCTTCGAGTACACCATTACGGGCGACACCCTGCGCTACCGCTGGGCCGATGTCGTGCCCGGCTTCGACATGCCCGTGCGCGTCACACTCGACTGGCCCACCATGACGCTCATTCACCCGACCACACAGTGGCAGACGGTGAAAGTGAAACTCGGGAACCCCTCAGACTTCCGCGTCGACGAAAATTTCTACGTGGTTCCGCGGAAGATTCCCTAAGTCACACGCTGCGTCCTAGTGGACGGGTTTGCGGAGCGCGCGGCCGGCCATCGCGCCGGTCGGCGCGCCGTCGGACACGGCCGGCTTTCCATTCACGAACACCCAGCGCATCCCCGTTGAGAGTTTCTCGGGTTCGGTGTAGGTCGCTTCGTCGCGGATCGTGCGTGGATCAAAGACGATCACATCGGCGAACTTGCCAGTCGCGAGCGCACCGCGATCCGTGAGCCCGTAGGTGGTGGCCACTTGGGTCGACGAGCTTTGAATCATGCGGGCCATCGTGATCACCGGCTTGTCGAGCACATAGCGACGGATCTTGCGCGGGTACGTGCCGAAGAGGCGTGGGTGCCCCTCCGAGCCGTCGGAGCTTGTCATGACATAGGGATCCTTCATGAGCGTCTCGATGTCCGATTCAATCATGTTGAAGGATGCAATGCTGATGTCGCCGATTGTACGAATGATCTCAAGCGCCGTTTCGACTGCTGGAGTTCCCTTGGCTGTTGCGACGTCCTTGAGCGTCTTGCCGATATATGGCGTGGCCGCGGCACCGCCGCTGGTGAGCAGGAGCGTGCTGTCGCCGCCACGACGACGGAGGTTCTCGCGCATCTCGTCGAGCATCGTCGCGCGCGTCGAAGGATCGGCAATGCGAAGCAGCAGTGAGTCGCGCCCCCCAGCCTGAGCCCACCGCGGGAGCAGGGCGGCCGCGAGGCTCGTGCCGCTGGCGGTCCACGGGTATTGATCGGCCACGACTTTCTGCCCTGTTGCGCGCGCCTCATTCATGATGCGAATCAAGCTGTCGGCGTAGCCCCACACATCGACACCAAGTGCTTTGATATGGCCAACATTCGCCGTGAGCCCCGTTTCGCGCGCAATCCGGAGGATTTCACGCGTGGAGTTCAGCAGGCCGATCGTGTAGGAGCTCTCGTCACGCTGGTGTGTGTCATACACGCCGCCGTACGGGGTGGCTCCCTTGAGCACCGCAATGACTTCTTCCGTGGTCGCATAACTCTGCGGGGCGTAGAACAGTCCGGAGCCAACGCCGTAGGCGCCTTCGCGCATCGCTTGCGTGACTAGGGCACGCATGGCCTCGATCTGTGCCGCGTCCGCTTGGGCGGACGACGCGCCCATCACCGTGGAGCGCACCGTGCCAAAGCCGGTGAGGGCGTAGGTATTCGTGCCAAGCCCGCGGGATTCAGATTCCGCGAGCACACTCGCGACGTTCACCGGGCCGCGACCATCGGCACCCAGTACGACGGTGGTGACCCCCTGCATGAGGGCGCCGACGTTCTTGCGGCGCGTCTCACTGAGGTTCGGGAGTCCTTCGTAGGAATGGGTGTGCGGATCGATGAATCCCGGGGCGACAATCAGCCCTTGGGCATCGATCGTGCGGGTGGCCGTCAGGTGTGCCGCTGCCGCGTCGCCCACAAAAACGATGCGGTCGCCGCGGAGCCCAATATCGGTCACGCGGGCGGCAGAGCCCGACCCGTCGTACACCGTTCCGCGACGAATCAGGACGTCCAGCGAGTCCGCGCGGACGTCTGGCCGTCCGTCCGGCTGGACGGTGGCAAGCAGGAGCAGCAGGGCGGCAATCGGCGACATAGCACACTCGGCGGGCGTGGAGGGGAGCAGACCCCCCAATATGCGTGTTAACTTGTGTTCTGTGAAAGGCGTCCGATGCTGTTAACGCGGGGTATGACATGAGCGTCATATCTCGGATTTCCCCTCGAACCCGCGCATGCGACTTCGAATTCTTTCTGTGACAGCCATGATGATCGCGCTCATGGCTGCCTGTAGTGCCAAGACTACCGCCCCGGATACGAACACGAACACCAGCGGTTCTGGGGGCAACACCGGTGGAACCGGGAGCGGCACGCTCACGGTGGCGAGCTCGGGCGCGAGCAATGGCGCGCTGCCGACGACCTATACCTGCGACGGCAGCTCCCAATCCCCACCGATTTCGTGGTCCGGCGCGCCCACCGGTACGACCGGATACGCGATGATCATGACTACAATCCCGGGCGCTGGGACGGTCAAATACAACTGGATTCTGTACAATATTCCGTCGACAACGACCAGTATCGCCGCCGGTGCGACGGGCGTTGGCACGGCCGGCTTTGCCGACGACGGGGGCGGGCTCGCCTACGCGCCGCCGTGCTCGCAGGGGCCCGGGCTCAAGAACTACATCTTCACGATCTATGCGCTCTCTGGCACGCCGAGTCTCACTGGCCTCAGCGCGAACCAGGTGACGGGCGCCGTGCTGACCGCTGCGCTCGCCCCTGTGACCCTCGCATCGGCTACGCTCACCCTTGGGGTGAACCGGACGCAAGCGATGATTAACTGCGCATCCCTCCGCACGTCGCTGGGTAGTTATTCCGTGACGAATAGTTTGGCCATCACCTGCGATTCGACGTACGGGTATTTCGGTACGTACGGCATCCAGTCGAAGCACGCCATGATGAACGGGATCACGGCCACCAATCAGCAGGTGCCGATTCCACAGAACTTTACAGGCACGAATGCCTGGAAGATTCCATTAGTCCCGACCGTTGCGACCACCAAGTCAGCGGCCGTCGACGGCCCGATTGGCGTCGCGGTGAATGGCGTACCGATTTTCAATCCGTGCAAGCAGGGTGGGTGCAACTCTACGCCGGGCGGCAACGATACCAAGGTCTTGGGTGAGCTCGACCTCTGTAACGGACATGCGGGGCGAGCGGATGACTACCACTATCACGCCGCGCCGATCTGCATGATGAGCGATCAACCCACCGCCTACTGGGACAGTCACCCGTTGGGCTGGGCGCTGGACGGCTATGCGATCTTTGGGTATCGAAATCCGGACGGCACTACCGCGACGCGTGATAACATCTGTGGGGGAAACACGCTCACCCACCAGAATGCCCCCGCGGGCTATGCGTATCATGTGACTGATGTGAGCCCGTACGTACTCAGCTGCTTCTATGGAAATCCGAGCCCTGACCTCGCAGGGCAGGGGGCGAAATACTCGCCGCTGCGCCCTCCCGGTACGCCAATCACATCAAGCAGCATGACGCTCAATGCGACCACTGCGTCGCTCGCGATCGGTGGCACCACCACGATGGCGTGGCAGTCGGGAGCTACCAGCTATCAGATCAAGTACGCGCGTACAACGGCGCTCTGCTGGACTTTCACTTTCTATACGAACGGCGCGCAGACATCGACGTCGAACTACTGTCGCTCGTTCTAAGGAGTCCGATGGTGAATACGCGGATGCAACGCGCGGGGTTCGGACTGAGCGTCGCAATGGCGCTCTTGGTCGCGACGCCGATCGCCGCACACGAACTGTCCGACGCCAGTGCGACGCTGGTCGTGCGCGACGGTGGCTACGTACAGCTCCGGCTGCAGATCCCGTGGGCTGATGTGTTGCATACGGCCTGGATGCCGGGCCGACCAATGCAGGAGTTTCTCGTCGTGGCGACCAATAAGTCGCGCGCGGACTTTGCCAAGCAGTTCGCGACGGTGGAGCAGACTATCCAACGAAGCACGCGATTAGTCGCGGACGCCTCCGCTCCTGTGGCCTTTGGCCGTTGGCAAGGTGCAACCGCCGACGAGGTACAAGACGCGCTCAAACGCGAACTGATGTCTCGACTCGCGGACGGTGTTCGCTTCGAGCACGTCTCGCGCCTCGCGGTCACCGCTGAAGTCACCACAGGGCACGAGATTGCCGCGGTTCGCCTGCAACTCCCAGCATCGTTCGGTCCATCACTGCTGACGGTCTACCGACCCGAAGAGCGTTGGGTGAAGTCCGGCGAGCTCTCTGCGCCCGTTAACGTCGCGCGGCGCTCTACCTCGAGCGCCGCGCGCACACCGTAGTCAAAACCGTCGTCCAGCGGTACGCGTCAAGGGACTGCGCCCGCCGCACCCGCGCGCCGCGGATCGGCACCAGCGGTGACCTTCTTGCCATCGAGCGACACCGCCGCGCCGTAGCCTTCACGGAGCTCGCCCTTGAGCGACACGATGTTGAAGTCGTAGCCCATCGCGCGCATGCGGCGGAGCACGTCGGGGTTGAAGCCATCTTCGATCGTCACGACCACAGCACCGCTGTTCGCGCCGCCATTGCCCCCGCCATTGCCGCCGCCAGCACCGCCGCGCCCGCCGGCTCCACCTCGTCCACCCGTTGGGGCCGCCCCGCCCGCACCACCCCCACCACCCGCTGGTGCTGCTCCAGCGCCGCGGCCACCCGGCAGGAATCGGGGCAGTTCAAGCGCACGCTGCGGGTCGAGACCGAAGTCGAGTGCACCAACAAGCGTCTGATACACCGCGCTCGTGATCCACGAGTTCCCGGCCGCGCCGACTGCGAACACCGGCTTCTTCCCCTTGAATGCGATCGTCGGAGCGAGTGTGCTTCCATGACGTGCAAAGGGGAGCCGCGAGCCGTACTGCGTCGGATCAGTGCCGTAGCTGGTGAGTTTGTCGTTGCTCAAAAAACCGAGCCCGGGGGTCACGTAGAAGTTTCCGCCCCAGGTGCCTAAGGTCTGCGTCACGGCCACGACATTCCCGTCGGCATCAGCCACAGTAAACGCCGTCGTACCCGCCGCGTGGCAGAACTCCACTTCCATCGCATGCTCGGCGCCGCACGGACCTTCTGGTGCGGCCGAGGCGAGCTTCGCGGCGAGATTCGCTGACGCCAGCTCCAGTGGCGGTGACGACGCGCGCACCGCTGCCGGATTCGCCGATGCGCAGCCCCCAGAATCCGTGCGGACATCGCCCGGGCGAACAGCATGCTCCGGCGAATAGCAGCGCCACCGAACCTTCGCGGTATCCTTGCTCAGATAGCCATCGAGCGACACTGGCCACAGTCCAGGATCCGCGACCCGACCGCTGGCCACGAGTGACCACGAGGCGAGCATGGCGTGGAACGTCGCGGCGTCTTCTGCGTACACCTTCGGCTTCTCGAACTGCTCGAGCAAGTTGAGCTTTCCGACTAAATCAGCGCCGCCACTCACTGGCGGTGCACTCGAGAAAAGCGTAAAACCGCGATAGGTCCCGGTGACAGGCTCGCGCTCCGGCGCGAAGTAGCGCGACATGTCGGACAGCTTCATCGCATTGCCCTTCCCATGGAGATCATCCACGTACTTCTTAGCCACATCGCCACGGTAAAACCCGTCCGCGCCGTTCTCGGCGATCTGCGTAAGGACCCACGCGAGATCCGGATTCTTGAGCGTGTCTCCAACCACCAGCGGCTTGCCATTTCGGAAGAAAAGCGCGCGACTCCCCTCGTACTTCAAGAAGTGCTCACGCTCCGTGCTGAGTGTCGTCGCGAGCCCTTCAGTCACGACATAGCCGCTGCGTGCCGCACGGATCGCCGGCGCGAGAATGTCCTTCCACGCCACCTTTCCGCTGCCGTACTTCTTCCACGCCGAATGCATGCCAGCCACAGTGCCCGGGATATTTGGGAGCACCGGGCCATCGTTAGGATAGCGACCGTTGACCATCAACGAAGTGTTCGAGAGCCCCGCGTCCTCAGGCACGCGCGACATGAACTCGAACAACGTCGGCTTCTCCATCTTGTTCAAGTACAGCACCATCTGTCCGTAGCCGCCAACGCCACTGGCATCGGGCTCAACCACGCCAAGAGCAAAGCTCACCGCGACAGCCGCATCGACCACATTGCCGCCAGCGCGGAAGATCTCGAGTCCGGCTTCTGTGCTGACGGGATTCGCGCTCGATACGGCTGCGCGTCCCGTAGCTGCGACCTTGAGCGGCGGGCGCTCACGGAGCATCGCGTGGATTGCGCTTTCGAGTTCGTCGTCGGTCTTGGCGGCAATCGCCTCGGCGCGATGCTTCGTCTTCACCGTCTCCCACTGCGCGCGGCGATCGCTGGCGTTCGCTGCGCTAAAATAGAGCGCGGTTGAGCGCGCCCAGGCGCGGTCGTACGCATCAGCGTTTCGTGCCGCGCGATCGCGCGCGGCAGCAAGCGAGACCGGCACGAGTCCGGCATCGACCGGGAGTGGCGCGCTTAGAAGCAGCAAGCGATCACGCGTCGCCGCAAAGTTCTCAGCAGCCGAACGATCCCCGAGTCGGTCAGGGTCCCCATTGTAAGCAGGGACGTTCTCGTCGTGCTCGGCGACGGCGAGTGTGCGTCCGTCGGGCGACCAGGCGAGATCGCCGTGCACCGTGGCCACGGTGTTGGTCCACCTGCCGTCGGGTGATGCAACGAAAATCGGAGACCGTCCGGTGATGCTCGTGAATGCCAAGCGATCCCCGGTGGGTGACCACGCGAGTCGATCCGCATTCTTGTCGGCGTTGACTACAGTCTCGCGTCCATCCGCTACAGTGCGCACCACAACCCGCCGCTGCAGTTCGTTCACGCCCACGTAGGCCACGCGCGCGCCGTCTGGCGAGAAGGCCGGAGCAATCTCTGCGAGCTCGCGGTCCGTCAGGCGCTTCTCCGTGCCGTCAGCTCCACGGATCCAGACGCGTGACGCCCCGCCAAAACCGCGGACAAATGCAATCCGACCGTCCGATGCAACGCTGGGCATCGTTTCGGCGTCGACTGTGTTCGTCAGCTGTTCGGGGTCGCCAGTTGCAGCATCGCTGGTCAATGGGAGTCGATACAGATCGTAGTTCCCCCCACGATCCGACGAGAACACGATCGACTTGCCGTCGCGAGCGACGGCGGGATCACGATCCCAGCCGCTCCCTTTCGTGATCTGCACCCACTGCCCAGCAAGGGTGCGTAGGTAAAGATGCCCCTCCGATGCGACCACCAAGCGACCATCAGCGGTGTAGCTCGGCGAGCGCGTCCCTGACAGTGTTGAGTCAGGAACCGCTGCAACCGTCGCTTGCACCATCAGCGACACAACTAGTGCGAGAGGCACGATCTGTACTCCGTGATAAGAGATCTACAATCTGTACGCGCTGGTCTCGGTATCAGTTGTTGCGTTCGATAACTTCGACCTTCGCCATCACATCGCCCTCTAAGATGCCATCCGCTACCGCGAGTCCTTGTAGGATCTCGCCAACGACCGTGTAGTCGTGGTCGAGTCGGATATTATCGACGAGATTCACAAAGAACTGGGCGTCGCCGGTGTCACGCCCACGAGTCGAGATACCAACTGTCCCACGCGTGTGGCTCCGCATGCTGAGCTCGTCTCGCATAAAGGCCGCGTCGCCTGTGTATTCGTTGGCGTCGGGGCTGCCACCTTGAATCACGAAGTTCGGCACAATCCGATGAATGCTCAGCCCATCGAAGTAATGGTCGCGCGCGAGCCGCACAAGTCGAGCCACTGTTGCTGGAGCCTCAGTGGGGAACAGCGCAATCAGAATGACGCCACCACCACTCGTGGGACTCATCGTGATGCGGAGCTGAAGCGTGCGTGTTGCAAATATCCGCGCCAATGGCTCCTCGCGAATAGCGAGTGCCTTCGGCGCTGCCTGCACCGCCTGACCACTCCACCCTCCGAGAATCGCGGCGGCCTTCTTGGCGACGCTACTATCGAAGTCCACGAGATACGGCGTGACGCGCCCAGTGAGCCCTTGCGATCCGACCTCTTGGATCCGCGTGAGAAGTGCGATGCGGGCATCGCGCGTGTTTTCGCGCTGCCCTGCGGTCAGGCGATCGAGCGCATCGAGCAGCGCGGTCGGTACTGCGGTGTTGCGCGAACCGGCGAGAGCAAGGGCCGCTGCCATTACCACCTGATGCCCTGACGATCTGAGCATTTCTGCATACCCGGCATCGCTTAGATGCCCTCGCACCTGTGACAACCCGGCAATCGCCTCAGCCTGCACATTATGGTTTCCATCGGTGAGCAAGGCTGAGAGTGCGGCTGTGTCGCGGACTACTGTGGCGGCGCGAGCGGCATATTCGCGAACCTGCGAGCGCTGATGCCCGGCAAAACGTGGGAGCAATGAGACGGTCGCCCGCTTGTCGGCGCGAGCGAGCGCTACGAGCGCGTGCGCTGCGGAATGCCATGTCATCTGACCAGCGGCACGCCCATTCTCACGCATTGGGAGCGCTTCGGCGAGCGCCGTAAGAACGTTGACGCGATCATTCACCGGCGAGCACAGGCCGCCGAGTGCATCAATGGCGGCAAGGGCAACGGCAGGGGCGGGATCACGCGTTGCCGCAATCGCAGGCGCACAGTCTGGGGAGGTGCCCCCCTGCCGCCAGAAGCGGATGGCATCGAGTCGAACAATCGGGCTAGGATCGCGGAGCGTCCACATCAAAAGCGTATCCCGTTGCCCTACGGTCAGACTTGCACCGCCAGTCAGCACGCCACGGCGTACCTCGGGATCAGCATCTCGGCGCGCGATCGCGAGCGTCGCACCATCAAACCCAGCGGCGGGGACGAGCGCCGTGATAGCAAGACGCCGCACCTTTGGATCGGGCGACGAGGCGACCGCTCGACGCAGCACATCGTACATCGCTGGCGAGGCTTCGCGCCGAGCGCGGCGTGCTTTGGCTACGTCATTCAATCCGTGCAGCACGTTGAACGCGACGTCGTCGGGAAGTGCTGCGAAGCCGCCAAGGCGTGTCGTAGCGGACACAATCGCGCCTTCCTCTGCGGTAAGCTGCTCGGCGTCCATATACGGGAGGCGTCCCAATGAACGCGCGAGTACGCCTGCTACGCCCTTATCACGTTCTGTGCCGAGGCGCGTGATGAGCACATCCCTTGCCTCACGCACGACAATCCGAGATGAGTCGAGGCCACGTCCACTGGTTGGCACCGACGCCACAGACTGTGCGATCGCGTTCGCCGCTTCCGAGCGCACGGCGGCGGCCGAGTCATCAAGCAACGGCACAAGTCGCGAAACGACGTTCGGACGCTGTAGGCGACCGAGCCCGCGAATCGCAACTTGGCGTGTTTTGAGATCAGTGCCGCTGAGCGCCTCAAGCAATGGCAGCATCGCAGTGGGGTCGGATGCGCGTGTGTCTTCAGTCCGCAACACGCGATCCAGCAGCGTCGGTTTCGCGCTCTGTGCGCCCCCAGTTACAGGAGCCGCGAGAAAGACGAGGAATACAGGAGTCAGCGCACGACGCATCACGTCACCGGGGTCAGGATTTGACTTTCGCTTTCTTCGCTGCTGCGGCCAGATGCGCGCCGAGTAAACGGACACGGAGATCCGTGTTCGTCCAATGTGCGAACTCAGCGAGTCGATCAAAGGCGTCGCGCGCCTTCAGAAACTCGCCGGTGCGCATGTAGGCAATAACGGACCCGCTACGCAACAGATCGGGGTTGATCCAGCCTACCCCTGACACACGGGACTTGATTTGCACGTCGGCGAGCTCGGCAGCCACGGGCCAATCATACTTCGAAATCGCGTGCAGAAAACGCCAAGCATCGCGCGCGTTCCGCGGTGCGTTCTGGCGGTCCATGAAGGTCGCGACGCTCGCATAGAACGGTTCGTCCGCCCATCCCATCGTGCCACTATGGAGATCCGATTCCACTTCCGCCGCTAAACGGAAAAAGATCGGCCAGTCTGGCGGGCTGTGTCCGGCGGCTATCACCGACTGTAACTGTGCGAGGCGTGACCGCGCTTCACGCAGTGTTACGGGTTCAAGCGTACCGTCAGGAACCACGGTGCCCATCGGCGCACGAAGCGCAGCACCGAGTGCAAGCGCATTCACGCGACCAATGTCGAGGACGCTCGTGGTGGCGGTCGTTGGGAGAATGCGGTGTTCCATTAGTGCGGCACCGACATCGTAGCGGCCTTGGTTGAGTCCCTGGAACCCAAAGGCGTGGTCCTTCATATATCGCGTCTGCTCGCTGCGAAGATCGAGCGTCGGATAAAAGTCGCTGTTCGCGACGAGGTCGCCCGTGCTATCCATCAGTGGCACGAGAGCATCGCGCGAGACGAGACGAATGGATTCAAGCGCTTGCGGTGTAATCGGGAAGAAGTGCCGCAGATCCTGCTTGATCTCGGCAAGGGTAAAGACGTTCCAGTCCGGCGTCGGGAGTGTGGTGCGATTCGAGGCGACAATCAAAATGTCTAAATCGGCCGTCATGTAGATCGTGTACGACGGGAAGTTCTTGTGGACGGCGCGGATCACGCTGAGCACGAGCCCGTCGTCAATCTCATAGAGGTGCAGCCACTGCCCGAAGACACCGTCTGGCGTGAGGAAGGTCCGCACACGCTGATAGAACTCGTCGGTGAAGAGTCCGCTGACACCGCTCACCCACGGATTCGACGGTTCGCTGAGGATCAAGTCGAACTTCCGATTCTGTGACGCGAAATAGCTTTTGGCGTCGTCGTGCACATACTGCGCGCGCGGATCATCAAAGACACGCTTGTTTGCCGGATAAAACAGATGCGACCCATTGATCATCTCTGGCTCGATGTCGATGGTCACGAGCTTTTCGAGCGTCGGGCTGCCGAGGAGCAGGTGTGAGCTCATCCCAGAACCATTCCCGATCACGGCGCCCTGTTTGGCGTTGGGCGCGTGTGCCAATGTGATCATGGGGAGCAGCACCTGTGTGCTCTCATCACCGTCAAAGGGCACACGCACCGTGCCCTCAGAGGGCGCCTCGAACCACCGCGGCGAGAGCGAGGCATCCGGCTTGCCGTTGGTGGCCAGCGAGTATCCGCCGTTCTCTGCTTTGACTACGCTGACTGTGGCGGTGCGTCCGTCTTTGTAGAACACCACGTCGCGCGTCCCGGGCTTCGGCACGCGCCCGTAGCGGAATACGCCACTGATCAGGATCGAACGGTCCAGCTGTACATTGGCCACCACTGAGAAGACCACAAGTACGGTTGCGCCCAGTAGTGCGGTGCCGAAGCGCTTCACCTCGGGACGCGTGCGACCGGCAATCCCCATCAGCCACACGCCAATCCCCATGTCAATCACAGCGCCTGTAATGAGCAGCGTCTTGAGCCCCAGCAGCGGGAGCAACAGCAGCGCCGCGAGTGCCGCTCCCACAATCGATCCGAGTGTGTTGACGCTGTACACGGCGCCAATCGACTTCTCACCACCACCTGCCTGCATCAGCATGTGCGTGATGAGTGGAAGCGTGATCCCCGCGCAGAAGGTTGCCGGAAGCATCACGGTCAACGCGATGCCGTACTTGGCGATCGTAAAGAAGTGGTACCCTTCCACGGTTTGATCGAGGCCGCCAATCAGCGTCGCCATCCACTGGAACGAGGCCATATACGCGGTCAGCGTGCCAAGGGCGAGCGCACCCATCGCCCATTGGGTGACCGCCAACGTGCGCATGGGATCGCGGAAATGATCGGCGCGGGTGCGCACCCAGAACGCGCCGAGCGCGAGCCCGAGGATGAACGCCGAGAGCATCAGCTCGAACGAGTGCGTGGCACTGCCAAGCACGAGCGAGAGCATGCGCACCCAGCTGATCTCGTAGATGAAACTCGAGAGCGCGGTACCTAAGCTGACAATCAGCAGCACACGCCAGAGCATGGGGAGCTCGGGATCTGGCTCCACCGACACCGCTGCGACTTCCGACACACTCGTCGTAACACCGCCCTCATCAGACTCGGCCTCTTCGTTCAGGCGTACCGCCGCGAAGACCACGAGTCCTGCGAGGATGTTGATAAGCGCCGCGGTGAGCAACGTGCCCGGAAGTCCCGCGAATTTGATCAGGTAGAAGCCAGCGAAGAGCACGCCGATCGCGGCCCCAATCGAGTTGGCAAAATAGAGCAGCGAGATGAGTCGCCCCGTGCCGACTCCAGAGCCGCGTGCCCGCCGAATGAGTCCGGCCGTCATGAGCGGGAAGGTGGCGCCGAGCAGGAGCGACTGCGGAAGAATCAGCGCACTCGCCAGCGCCCACTTCAGAATCGGGAGCAATGCCCCGCCGGCAACTGCCGGAAAGAGCGTGTGGTACGCGAAGTTCGTGGTCGCGAGGAAGGCATCGTGAAACACCAATCCGATCAACCCGACCAGCACCTCAACGATCGCGTAGGCGACGAGCGGTTCTTTGATGCGCTCGGAGCGCCGGGCGGCGAGCGCCGCACCGGCTGACATCCCGCCCAGATAAATCACAAGGACGATGACCTGTCCGTACGCGGAGTGCCCAACAAAGAGTCCGAGGTAGCGGCTCCAGATGGACTCATAAATCAGGCCGGCGGCCCCTGACAGGACGAAGACGAGAGTCAGCAGGAATGGCATCGGCTTAAGCTACTGCCAAAACGGGTCCCGACGTTAGCGGTCCCGCACCACCATTTTGATCCCGTACTTGGGCCGGAGGGTGATTCGTGGCTGCACCGCGATCCGTTGTTTTGGTGCGAGCCAGAAGCGCCACCGCTGCGCGAGGGTCGCAATCACGAGAATCGCTTCCGTCCAGGCGAACTGCTCTCCGATACAGATGCGGGTCCCGGCGCCGAATGGAAAATACGAGAACTTCGGGCGCGTGGCGGCCACCTCGGGTAACCAGCGGTCGGGATCAAACACTTCCGGATTTGGGAACCACCGGGGGTCGCGGTGGACGAGGAACTGGCTCATCACGACCATGGAGTCGGCCGGGATGGTGTACCCTCCGACTTCGTAATCTTCCAGCACCCGTCGCCCGATGGCGTAGGCCGGGGGGTAGAGTCGCATCGCCTCCATGACGACCCGCCGCGTGTATTCTAGGCGCGGCAGATCGGCGATGGTCGGGGTGTGTCCCAAGGCATCGACTTCAGCGTGCAGGCGTTCCTCAGCCTTCGGGTTCCGGCAGAGCAGGTACCAGGCCCAAGTGAGCGCATTCGCTGTGGTCTCGTGTCCGGCGAGGAAGAGGGTCATCACCTCATCGCGGAGTTGCTCGTCGGACATGCCCGTGCCGTCCCCTTCGGCGTCTGTCGCCGAGAGGAGCATGGAGAGGAGATCGCCCCGATCCTCGCCGCTGGCGCGTCGTTCGCGGATGATCCGGTACACCGTGGCATCGAGCCGTGCGCGCGAGCGATTGAAGCGTCGCACCCAAGGCAACGGAAGCCGCTCCATCAGCTCCGACCCCGGGAGCATGCGCAAGTTGAATGACTCCAGCGCGCCGTCCAGCGCGTCGTGCAGCTCCTTGGCTTCGTCATCGACGGTCGTGCCGAAGAGCGTCGACGCGACGATATGCAGCGTCAGCGACATCATCTGTTCGTGCACGTCCATCGACAGTCCGTCGTGCCAGGTCGTGCTCATCCGTTCGGTGAGCGACACCATCGCCGCGGCGTACTGCGTAATCCGATCGCGATGGAACGCTGGCTGTGCGAGCCGACGCTGGCGCAGATGAAAATCACCCTCGCTCGTGAGAAGGCCGTTGCCGAGGAGTGGGCGCGCGCGCTCGAGCGCGCGCCCTTTGACGAAGAGTCGCTGATTGGTGACCAGGACATCGCGAATCATGTCCGGATGTTGCAGATACACGACGCGACGCCCGAACGGCGAAAATCCAAAGATATCGCCAAAGGTCTCGGCGTTGCGGCGGAAGAATCCGAGGAGATCCCCCTGCGTCTGCAGGAGGAGCGCGCCGGGGAAGCGCGCGCGAGGCCCTGGTGGGAAGTTCGACGGGGTCATGGCGTGGACGTCGGCGCTTTACGGTGATGTGTGGCCTGCTCAAAACCGAAGGCCAGACTGATCAGCTGTCCTTCGCTCCACGGGCGACCGAAGAACGTTATCCCCGCAGGGAGGGTGTTGTCTCGGGTGTAGCCCATCGGCACGGTGATCGCCGGGAACCCGGTGGTGGGCGAGAACAACTGACTGTTGTCGCCGGCCGGTGTGTTGAGGTCCCCAATCAACCGGGGCGGATTGCTCCACGTTGGGTACACCAGCGCGTCGAGTTTCAGTGAGTCCATCATCGCCACAACCGCTGCGCGGAAACGCACACGCATCGCCTCCCGCGATTTGCACCCTGGGGCGTCCTCGGGCGGCACCGACACGCTGTCTGCCGCCTGCAAGCGAAGCTGCGCCGTGGGGTGGTAGTTCCCACTGCGTAGCACTTCGCGAATCGTATGCACCGGGGCGCCTTCGCCGCGCGCGGCAAGATACCGCTCGAGATCGTACTTGAATGGGTTGCACCCGCCACCGCCCGCGCGCGTCACCGACGCGAGCGAGTCGATTCCTGCGGGGTCCACGATTGTTGCGCCCTGCGCTTTCAGCGCTGCCACGGCGCGACCGAACACTGTCACCACTTCGCTGTCGAGCCCGGCCCGCTCGTACGCCTGCCGGAGCACGCCGATCCGCGCTCCCTTCAACGCACCAGGCTTCACAAAGGTCCGGTAATCGACCTCGCGATGGTCGCGCGCAGGCGCTGTGACGGGATCATCCGCATCCACCCCCGCCACCACCTGAAACACCGCCACGGCATCGGCCACGGTGCGCGCCATCGGTCCGGCGATGTCGCTGCCATTGTTCAGCGGCACCACACCAGCGCGCGAGGTCAGCCCCATCGTCGAGCGGATTCCCACGAGCGCTTGATGCGCCGACGGGCCACGGATCGAGTTCCCCGTATCGGTACCGAGTCCGACTTCCCCTTCATTGGCGGCAACGGCGGCTGCAGTACCACCACTGGATCCGGCAGTCACGCGATCGAGCGCGTATGGGTTCTTCGTATACCCGGGAAGTATCGAACTCACCGTCTCATACGGCGTGAACGCCCACTCGGCGAGATTCGACTTCGCCAAGATGATGGCGCCCGCCTCACGCACACGTCGCACAAAGGTCGCGTCGCGGGTTGGGATCCATCCCTTGAGTGCGAGCGAACCGGCGGTGGTCTGCAGGTCACGCGTCTCGTAATTGTCCTTCACGATCATCGGAATACAGTGCAGCGGTCCCACCGGCCCGCTGGCGGCGTAGCGTCGGTCGAGCGAGTCGGCCACGAGCAACGCCTGTGCATTGACCGTGACGAGCGCGTTGATCGCAGGGCCGCGCTTGTCGTAGCGCGCGATGCGGTCGAGATAGGCGGCGACCAGGTCATGGCAGGTCAACCGCTTGCTCGCGAACGCCGCGTGCACTTCGGCGATCGTCGTCTCCTCGACACGGAATGAGGACCGCGGCGTACTCGGCGTGCGCGGCGTACTCGGCGTGCGCGCGGGGCGCTGGGCAGCGAGCGGCGCAGCCGAGAGGGCGGCGAGAGCAACGAGCAGAAGACGTGAGCGCATGACAGGGCGAGGTATGGGAATATTCGCGAGGCGCAATCGGAGCCGATGTTTCGTCGCGTCTGGCTGTAGTCAAACGTACAAACGGGGCAGCGCGCCCGCGACAGGTACCGAACGCAGGAACGCCGCTTCCGAGTTTCCGGGAGCGGCGTTCGGTACATGAAGCCAGCGGTGTGAGTTACGGCGGCTTCGTGATCGCGTCTTCGTAATCGCGTCGTAGTAATCGCGCGGCGGCGGGCCACCGCGGCGTCCTCGTGGAGGACCTCCCGGAGGACCTCCCGGAGGAGGGGGCACGCATCCCTTGTCGAGCTGGCTCTTAGTCAGCACGGAGGCCA
>Ga0209596_1001223_pt1 | contig 22481 bp, 19 predicted proteins | sample M_130807_MF_Meta_FD_187314 | JGI IMG/M metagenome (GOLD analysis project Ga0209596, IMG submission 187314) | Freshwater microbial communities from Lake Montjoie, Canada to study carbon cycling - M_130807_MF_MetaG (SPAdes) (version 2) | ecosystem: Environmental > Aquatic > Freshwater > Lake...
CGCCTGATCCGTAAATTTTGGAGGCGTCGACAGCGCGAGCAGCCGATGTTTTCGTAACCGTGTTCATCGGGAGAGACTCCTATTCGGGGGGGGACCCCTATTCTACGACTCTGGCAATTGATCTACCGATGCGGGGAGTCGATCAACGTGAGGAACCGATGGAGTTCCGTGGCCTCGTAGCCAAAGAAACCAGAGAATCCCGCCTATGCAGACAATAAGACTCACCCATGCATTAAGCCTGAGGGGCCCAATCACATTTGCTCTATCCGTGCGCATGTTCTCAAATACAAATCGACCGGCCGTATAGAGAATTAGATAAAGGGCAAGTACCTGCCCTTTCATCAATCTGAATCGCCGCTCAATGAGTACCAATGCCACAAAGACCCCAAGACACCAGAGGGATTCGTAGAGAAAAGTGGGCTGAAAGGTCGAGTAATTGGCGTACTCGACTGGGCGATGCACCGAGTCGATCTCAACCGCCCACGGCAGGTTGCTTGGCTTCCCAAAGAGTTCTTGATTCGCCCAGTTGCCCCAACGCCCTATTGCCTGGGCAAGAACGAGCGCCGGAGCAATCGAGTCGACGAGGTCTCCAAGGTCATGGTTATGGCGTCGAGCTAGAAACACGACAACCACTGCACCGCCAAGAACGGCGCCCCAAATAGAGAGACCCCCTTGCCAAATTTTTACAGCATCGATCCAGTGACCTGTAAAGAGTTGGTAATCACTCGCAACGTGATAGGCGCGGGCGCCGACAACGCCTCCGATAATTATCCAGATAACAAGATCGGCGAACTCCTTTGCTCCGTGTCCACGGTGCACCCATCGCTGTTCAGCGATACGCGCTGCAACAAGTACAGCAATAGCGAGAATTAACCCGTAGAGATGCAGGGGTAGAGGGCCCAGATGAACAACGCTGTTTGAGGGGCTAGGAATTGACCCCAAATGAACCAAAGTTGTAATCACAGGTTCATAGTAGAGGGCCCGGTATTAGAGCGTAGGGCAGACTCGAAGCTGAGCAGAATTAACGCCCTAATCCACGGCCCTTCATACGCTGAGAAATTAAGTCGCGCCTGGCCTTCACCTCGGCATAGGTCAAGGTATCGATCTGCTCATCAATCCCCATTGAGCCTCTCACCGAGTCCATATTGATCTCTAGATGCTCATTTGGGTCGAGACCTAACTCTGCGGCAAGGCGCTCGCCGTGGTGCTCTTGAAAATAGGTGAATACGTGCATGATTTCGCCGAGTATGTCGAGGTCAGGAGCGAGTGTTGCGGTAGCTCCATCTAGGAACACCATGTTCTTCACGAAGAGCATTAACTCCTTCGGAACTCGCGCTCCATAACCAAGAAGTTTCTTTGTTAAGTCACGTAACTCAGATGTCAATTCATCTGCATTCATGCGAGTTGGGTCTTTGACCGGACCATCAAGCCCAAGGTCTGCAATAACCGCATCTAAGTCGGTGTCCATAGGGAAAGCTCCCAAGTCACGCAGGCCCTCGAGTTGTCCGCGCAGGTCGCCAAGCGAGCCACCGAGGAGGAGACGTAGGAGAGCGGATCGCTTGGCGTCGCTCAAACGTCCAGTAATCCCGAAATCAAGAAGCGCTGTACGCCCGTCCGGGAGTACAAAGAGATTCCCTCCGTGAAGGTCTCCGTGAAACACCCCATATAGAAGCGCCCCCTCAAGGAAGGAGATCAAACCGGCACGAAGCAACGCTGATGTATCTATACCAGCAGCGAGCATCCCCTCGACATCGTCATACGAGAAGCCTGATAAACGCTCCATCACCATTACGCGTCGGGTGACGAGAGTTGGGTGCGGTCTTGGGACGATGATCGCGCTCTGCTTAGTTCGAGCAAGGATTGCAGCAACATCGAGCATATTGGATGCCTCAAGGCGAAAATCAAGCTCCTCAAGAACCGTCTCCGCAAATAGCTCTACTAGCGCAGGCGGGTTTGCAAGAGCCGCTACTGGAATCCGCCCTACAAAGAATGGCGCAAGCCAAGAGAGGGTGGCGATGTCTTTACGCACTAATTCTTGAACGCGCGGGCGCTGTACCTTGACAACTACCTCTTCGCCGGTGCGCAGGCGCGCTGCATGCACCTGCGCTATCGATGCAGCGGCGAGTGGCGTCTGATCGAAGTACTCAAAGACAGCGGAGATTGGCCTCCCGAGTTCTGCCTCTACAACGGTTCGAACATCATCGAATGACTCGGCCGGTACACGGTCTCGAAGCAGACGAAACTGAGCAACCAATTCCTCGGGGAAGAGGCCCTCTCCGCCCGAGATGATCTGGCCAAGTTTTACAAACGTTGATCCAAGGCGCTCAAATGATTTTCTTAAGCCCTCTGAGAGCTGCGCCTTTGATCGCTCTTTACCTCTATCAAAGAGGTACCAGCGAAGAAGGACAAGGCCGATAGAGCCAACGACTTTAAAGAAGCGCCCAATAGGTGGAGTCCTCGGTCGCTTTAAAGCAATTGGTATCTCGCGGGCAACGCCCCTTCGCAAGGAGTCGATTCCCGATAGCCACGTGATATTGGCTGGCTCAATTATCCAAGGAGCGGCCTCACTAAACGCACCAATGCTTAAGTCTGCGGGGTTGGAGTCAGGGCCTTGATTCACACTCTTAACCGTAGGCTTCGGATCAATGGTTGAACGAAGCGCGCTATTCCAGGCGTGTGGGTCATCGGGCACAGATCAGCAGGCAGCATTCAGAGGCGGCTTTCAGAGGCAGAGTTCTAGAGATCACCCGTAGGCGCGACATCCCCAGCCGCTTAGCCCAAACGCATCGTGGACTCGTTCAGCGACGACGATCTGTTCCGCGCGGGTAGCTGAGCCTGCATTAGCCGCAAACTCCTCGCCACCAAATCTCTCCCACGTGCCGTTATAGAACCCAACACCACCTGAATAACGCGGCCCGCTCATGGACCAATTCCCCTCGGTCTCGCAGTACGCGATCCCATCCCAGTCGACACCGGTTCGCCCGGCAGTGCCAATGAGAGCGTCGTAAGCCTGCTGCTGGCGCCATTGGGCCTGCTCATCTGCTAATCGAGACGCCGCAGCGGCTATTACCGAATTGGCTAGCGCGGCATCTTTAGCGGCGAGCGCCTCGGCCTCGGCAATTGCAGAGGCAGTAACTGGAGGTGACACGAGCCGAACCTCGGGAGACTTATTCCCTGAGTCGGAGGTGAGTTCAGCAGCGGCGGTCGCTGTGCCGAGAACTCCGGTGAGAAGTAGGCCGGAGGCAATAAGCGCAGTAGCGCCTCGGCGATGGGGGGCGGCTAGCCGCAGGCCGTGATGGCGGGCATTGCCGATCCGGGTGCTCTGTAAAACACGAGCAGAGATCCTTTGAAGAAGTGACTCTCTAACTGAGCTGCAAACTGACTTGTGAACTGAACTGAACTCGGCGGCGGTCGGCCGCACCTCGTGACGGGCATCAAGACTTATCTTGATAACGCCGTTCCTCGCTAAGCGGGGCTGCATACTTTTATTGGCTCCTCTCGGCACCGCCGCTCGGCGATGAACCGCATTCCCCTCCGAGACCCATAGGCGCGCGTCGAGCACGGCATGGATGCGGGGAGGAGGGGTGTGTGCCGGTTCGACCCAATTCGGTCGGGCTCTGCTTGCGAGCACCCGGGATGACGACCCAGGGAGACCCTAACTAGGTCCTGTGACGCGTCTCGGGTCGATTCCCATTTACTGTCATCAAGTTAAACTCAAGGCCTGCCTGTGGATAACTGGGGATCCCCTCACCCTGAGCGGCTATCCGCCGATGACTCCGGAGCCTAAATTCAGGGCTAAATGTGACGTAAGTCATTCATATTTCTGCTCTCAAAAGCGCAGAATTAGCACTAGGCGGAGCCCTATAACTCCTTATTTAGAAGCAGATTTGCTACCAACACTTGTGTTGAAGCATCAAGTCTTAATTAGAGCGCCGGTCTACTGCACCTAGTGGGCAGATGAGGTAGCCGGTAAGCGTGCGCTCTGCATGCTCGAGTCTCCACGTAAGCATTCGCTGAGCGTAACGCAGGACCGTCAACGCGTAGGCAGGGTCGTCTATGCAATTGACTAGCTCATCAGGATCGGTTGAGAGGTCAAAGAAGAGTGCGGGCATGCCTGCGAAGTGAACATACTTGCCAGATGCATCGCGAATAACGGCCATGCCACTTCGATCGAACGGAATCCCTAGCCTCCGCTCTGCGTAGCGCCCCACGGGGTCGCGAAAATCCCACTCCCAAAACACAGAGTCTCGCCATTCATCTGGGGTCACACCGCATGCCAAAGAAAGTAGCGACGCCCCTGAGCACTGCGATGGCACCTTGGCATCGAGCCACTCAAGGATCGTAGGCATCAAGTCAATGTTCTCCGTGAACTCATTGACTAACTGCCCTCTTCCCCCATCTGCCTCCGCTCGTGGGTCTCTAATTATGCAGGGGATGCGATATGAGGCGTCGTAGAACCCGAGCTTGCCGGTCAAATGATGGTCGCCCAACTCCTCACCATGATCAGCCGTGATGATCACAAGTGTCCGTCCCCAGTCAGGGCGCTCGCGCAAGGCATCTAGGAGCCTCCCCACCTGGGCATCTACCTCGGCGATCATGCCGTAATAAGTTGCGCGCATCTGACGAATCTCTGCCTCAGACTCCGGCGCACGTATCCAATCTGCCCGGAGAGCATCGGCGAGGATTGGGCTCACTGCCCGCTCTTCTTCAATCGTTCCATGGCCAATGGGCAGAGGCACGTCTTCAGGGTTCACGAGAGTGTTGTATGGAGCCGGCGCAACGAAGGGCGGATGAGGCCTTATATAAGTGGCGTGAATAAAGAACGGCTCGTCTGCTATCTCATCGAGATACCTCAGTACCTCACCGGTAAGAAACGCGGCCTCAGAGTGCTCGGCGCTATATACCGCAGGGCTCGCAACAGATTCGTCGACCGGGCGCTGCATCGACTCCCCCTCGACTACGTCGTAGCCCTGCTTGCTCAGCCACTCATGCCACGGAGCCGCGGCCTCAGGCATATCTAGGACAGCGCGGTAGCCAGGGAGAAGACCTTCGTAAGAGAGAAGCCGCGGATCGTCGGCCTCGAGGGTTCGCGGATCTGGGCTTGTATCCGTGTAACCGAATAGAACTGGATCGAATCCGAGAGCACGTACCTCTCGAGCGATGTTGGTAAAGCGATCATCTAGCGGTGTGCCGTTGAGTATGGATCGATGGGTCATCGCGTAGAGGCCAGTATGCAGAGATGCGCGGCTCGGCCCACACGGAGCGCTCTGCGCGTAGTGCTGGGTAAATACTGCGCCCTCAGATGCAAGGCGATCAAGATTAGGAGTAACAACAGCGGGGTGACCTAATACTCCGAGGCAATCCGCGCGCCACTGATCAATCGTGATCAATAGAACGCTTCCTTTTAGAGAAGCTCCCTTCAGAACAGCTCCCGCTCGAGTCTCATCCACATGATCAGGCTACGCGCCCGACGCATCTTGAGTTGCATATATGAGGCGGGTCGGATCCCTACTCCGCTGGCTCGATAAGGCCGTAGTGACCGTCGTAACGGAAGTACACGACATTTCCGCGACCCGTCTCTGCATTCAGAAAGAAGACAAACGGCCCGCCCTCAGCATCTAGGTGCTCAATCGCTGCCTCAACATCAATTGTTGGCACCGGGATCGACATCTGCTCAACATCGGCAACGGTGTCAGGGGTTGGAGAGGCATTCGGGTCGACCTCAATGAGTCCGTAGTGCCCCTCAAATCTCCAGATCACTGCATCCGAGTCTGAGCGCTCGTCACGGAAGAGGAAGAAGTCGTGGTCTAGTGCCTCAAGATCAAATGCTGCCTCATCAATAGTTTGGTGAGCAACAGCGAATGACTTGTGGCGCACTAACTCACGCTCATCTATATGACGCTCAAATCTTGCGGGGCGCTCGGACGGAATAGCCCCATGCCTCCACTCCCCTGGGCCATCATCGCGATGCCTCATGGAGAGAGCCCTACGGCGGTCGTTGGCTTCTTCGATACGTCTGCGAAGCCGAGCGTCAAGAAGATCTATTGCCTCAGGCATGCTCGCTGCACCGACGTGGGCACGGATTACTCGCCCCTTCATATTGAGAGTCACCTCTGCGATTGCGGGGCGATCCCGAGCCGGGTCCGGTTCACGAGTCAATCTCACTGTTGCGTGAGTGACAGTCGCTGAACTGTGGAGGAGGGTCTTGCTGATCTTCATGCGCGCATACTCAATTGCGTCTTGCTCAATCCTGCCCTTCGTTATTACCGGAAACTCAATCTCTAGTACTGCATCCATGGGCAATCCCTTCATCTCGCAATGGGAGCAAATAGGCAGGTCTGCGGTTTGGTTTCGCACCTCGTCCGCCTACACATCATCGCACCTAACTGCGATTCTTGCTAGTGATAAAAGAAGCCTTTTTCGCGCTCGTTCCTGCCCACAAAAGAAACCGCCGCCACTCCAGACAATTAAGTCTGTTGTGGCGGCGGTCGTTGACCCTTAAAGAGTTAAGAGACGATTCAGAACGTCGGATTCGCTAGCCGAGAAGTTTTGCCTTCTGAGCATCGAACTCAGCGGCGCTAAGCACTCCACTTGCCTTTAGGCCTGCAAGACGCTCAAGCTCCTCTGCGGTTCCAGTGCCACCCGCGTTGCGGATGAAGTCCTTCATCGCAGCTTCTTGAGCTTTTGCTGCATCTGCATTGTGCTTGGCCATCTTGTCACCGCGAGCGATGAGGTAGATAAGCACACCGATCATTGGTAGGAGAATCACAAAGAAGATCCAGATTGCCTTTGAGACACCACCCATGTCGTGGCTACGGAAGATGTCCCCAAATACGGAGATGAGGAGCCAAATCCAGATGAAGAAGCATGCAAACCACAGCATTGTGAAAACGACTTCTCCAACTTGCCAAGTTGCTAAAGACATAATGAATAAACCTCTCAGTTTTAGTTGTGTCGATTAAGGATCCGCATCATCACACAATCTGCAAGGTTTTTCCGACCAATCCCCTCATTTCTTAATAGAGCAACAGGTCCAAACGGATTACAGACGTATTAGCGCCGATCCTCTACTCGAGCCCAGACGCGACAGCGGCGCCGGTGGGGGGCCGGCGCCGCTTCCGTTCTTCCTTCTCAACACTTTGGGCCGAATCGCGAGGGGCTCTGGCTTCGCTCGCTATGCACGACCATTGCGGGCTGCGAATACCGAGAACGCTGCCTTGGGGGTTCCTGCTCCGTCCTTGAGACCGAAGTAACCGAAGGTATCTGTGGTCTGGCGGTCGTAGAGGCAGAAGGCAAACCATGCGCCGGCCTTTGCGCCCTTTCCGCTCCAGAGGTCAAGGTTTGTTCTCCACCAAGTCGATTGAGACGCCTCTGTGGTGCTGGCCTTCCTGTCGAGCGCATTGCTTGATGCCGACTGCTCTGTTGCCCAGACCTGCGGGCCAGACCATACCAACCAGAGGCTATCGAAGGGCTGAGACCATGGAGAGTTGATTGTGGTGTCGTAGAAGTGACTGTTGATGTGGTCGAAGTGCGTGCCCGGCATTGCGCCTGCAGCTTTGAGCAGTGCGTACCAACCCGTGTGGGTAGTTGTTCCTTGGACCCAAGTTGCGGGGGATACCGAGGTATATGAATCGTTCGGTCCGCCGGTTGCTCCGCCGCCCAACTTGGAGGTTGTTCCTGGCGATGTTCCACCGGTTACAGAGACAACTCCGGGGTACTGAGCCTTGAGCGCAGTCTGAGCCTTGAAGAGAAGTGATGCGTAGGAGGCCGGTGTCATTGGGTACTGGCCGCGCTGGCTACCAAACTCCCATCCGTTTGGCTCGTTGCCCCACTCAATTGCTCCAAGGACTCCCGGGTAGCGAGTCTGTGAGTAGTTCACTAACGCCATGGCGTAGGAAACCCATCGGTCTTGAAGCGCTGGGTCTCGTGGGAACGAATGGATCGTGACATTTGCAGACGAACTACCTGAGAGGCTCTTCACTGCTACTCCGTTGTAGACCGGGAAGAGCTCCTGTGGCGTGTAGTCGAAGAGGAACATCACCTGCATTCCGTTGTTCTTGGCTGCGGTGAGGATCGTGTCGTAGCGAGCGTAATTCCACTGAGACTGGTAGGGAACCGTGGCCTCGACCCTTACAAGCGATGCGCGGTGATTCGCGCGGTCATTAATAGCGTCGGTAACCGTCTTTGGTCCACCCGTCTGACCAACACCTAAGGACCCGGCATACCGATTCACATCGAGTGAAGACGGGTTCGAGACTGGAACTGTCGTTGGCTGGGTGGTTGTTGTGGTCGCAGGGGGTGCTGTAGTAGTCGTCGTCGGAGGGAGCGTCGTAGTAGTTGGAGTGGGTGAAGAAATCGAGACAACCGCGTTCTGAACCTTGATGCTCACCGAAGGCGAGGCGTATGCGCGACCCGCTGATGTAAAGCCCGTCGCCTTCACACTGTGCATGCCGTCTGCGACTGTCGTGGAGTTCCAAGAGAGGCGATAAACCGAGGAACTCGCGCTGGCAGTCCCAACGTTCACACCATCTATCTGAAACGTAACTCGGGCTGGGGTCCATGTGGGTGTGGTACCGCTCCCCGCAATGCTCTTGAGTACTACCGCAGATCCAGCAACTACCGAGCTCGCCGTAGGAGCGGTTACCTTCATTGCACGGTAGGTACTGGCAGCGCCTGCAGCGGCCGCTGGGATGGCGAGCGCTACAACCGTTGCGGTAGCGATCGAGGTCTTGATGAGGTGGTTTCGTGTGTAACGCATCATTGCCTTCTTCAATTGGTGTTTCTCGGACACCAGTTGTTTCGGCAGGGAAGCGCTACGCGCTTGACGCGATACAGCTTTGTTGTGATTGCGTTGGGAAAAGTAAGGAACCCAGAGGGAACGCAGAAATAGGCGTGGGAATAGCGTGGGAATAAAGTCCCGTGACTTTCTACCTAGAGCGTTATCGCCACCGGGTACTACTACCTATGGAAGAGCTACGACAGGGCTACGACGCGAAATCCAAGATGACCAACGCTCGTATCTGGAGTATTGGAACTACGTGCATCTACTCGGTAACGCCTGCAGTACGAGGAGTGGCATAAAAATGAACCACCTCTCATTACTCGATGCGTCCCGGATGCCGGTCCACGCGGATCCACGCTCTCACTTGCTCGGTAATAATCCTGCCCAAAATAATCAGAGCACCATTCCCAGACGTTCCCCGTGGTCTCGTAGAGCCCAAATCCATTGGGGGCGAATGATCGAACTGGGGCAGTCCCCGTATAGCCATCCGCTCCGGAGTCCTGGGCTGGAAAATCGCCTTGAAACACATTCATTCGGTGCTCGCCATCGGGCTCTAAATCATTGCCCCACGGAAAGGCCTTGCCGAGTAAACCCCCGCGCGCTGCGTATTCCCACTCAGCCTCTCTCGGGAGTCGAGTACCTGACCATTTACAGAACGCCTCAGCATCGGACCACGAAATGTGCACGACCGGATGATCAGATCGAGTCTCAATATTGGAGTGAGGCCCCTCAGGGCTAAACCAAGTCGCGCCGTAGACCTGTCGCCACCACTCGGTCCCGACTACCCCGCGCGTCTCCTCGAAGTCGTCAGGCAGGTGGCCGGCAAAAACAAAGGACCACCCGAATCGTTCGCCCTCAGTTACATAGCCCGAATCAGATACAAAAGCGGCAAATTGAGCGTTCGTAATCACAGTTGCACCTATGGAGAAGGCCCCAACTGATACTTCGTGCACTGCGCTCTCGCCATCAGCCTCATAGCCATCTCCGCGCGCGTTGCCCATTAGAAAGACTCCGGCAGGGATCTCGGCAAACTCAATCATGGGCAAGTTTGAGACGCGTCGGCCGCCAATCTCATCCTCGGCCTGTTTTACAGGTTCGCCTGAACGCTCCTCAGGGTGAGATGAGCGCAGATTCCTCATTCTGAGACTCTCCGCCTCATCTCGATTAGGTGCACAGCAGGCTTTGCTCACCTCTGCACTCTCCCACCTACAGGCAGCAATTAGGGGAGTTCAAACTCAAATTTCGTCTTTCCGTGCAGAGAACGGCCGCCGCGATGGGACAACCGGCATTGCCTCCGATACCCTTCGCTATTCGCCAAACCGGTCCTGGGGGTCTCTAGCGTGGGTTACAACCAAAAGTCTTGTCATACCCGTGCTAAATCTTTGACGATCGCTCTTTTCTCCGTTCTCTTTGTCTCTCTCGCATTGTCTTCCTGCAGCTCAGATGCAGCCTCCTCAACCGTTATTCGTAGCCCAGAGGATGTTCAGGTTCTCACCCCCAAAGAGGTCAAAGACTTCCGAAAAAATGCAGCAAAAGGTATAAGCACTGCCACGGGAGCAACAGGCGCCGATGGCGTACCTCAAAACCTTGATACCCGCCCAGTTGAGACTCGCCTCTTCGATGCCTATGCGAAATTCAGCGCGTGCATTGCAGCAAGCGGAGACAAGGTGCGCGGAAATCTTCTTGACCGCAGCAACCCTGCATTTCAGGACCCGGCGTACATCGCGATTCTTAGCAAGTGCGCAGCGCGAACCGGAATCGTTCAAATCCTCACCGAGTTCAACACCGTGCGAGCAGAACTCACTCCCAAACAGGTCAAAGAACGTAATAAAGCCTTCCTCAAACTCAAGCCATGCCTCGAGAAACGCGGCTGGAAAATTACAACAACCACGAACGAAATTGGATTGCTTGTCCCGGCAGTCTTCCGATCGCCAGATGGCTCAATCAACAGCCGCGATCTAAACCAGTGCTCAGCCGAGGTCGGAATCGCTAACTAATACCTGCTCTATCTAAAACCTTCTCCAATTAGTGCCTTCACTAACTAAAAACCTCTAATCCACAACTATCTATCTCGACTATCTAGGAGATTCTCCGTAATGTTTAAACGCTCTCTTGCCACAATCGGTGCGATTGTAATGACCGGTTCATTGCTTGCTGCATGTGGTGGTTCATCGACGAAGAAGACCTCCATCACTCCCCAACCGGTCTCTCGACAGACCCTCCAAGACATCCTCACCGTTAGTGGAGAGTTACGCAGAGAGGAGACGCAGACGATCAATGCCCCCACCGATGGTCGCGTAAGCAAAGTAAATGTCAAGGACGCTCAAGAGGTCAACGTAGGGGATGCAATTTTTGCGCTCGATGGTCGCGAGGCCGTAGCAGTGAAAGGTGACTTCTCATTCTTCCGCACCCTCGATGTCGGTTCTGATGGACCAGATGTTGCTCAACTCGAGAGGATTCTTGCATCCGATGGATTTAGTCCAGGGAGAGTCGACCGCACGTTTACAGAGCAGACGCGGTCAGCACTAGCAAAGTGGCAGACAGTTCACGGATACGGTGGCGCCAAGCCCGAGACCGACGAGACAGTTCAGCTTTCACTAAGCGGAAACTCTGCTGGCTACAGGCTCGGCAAGCGCAGCACAGGTGCCGCAACAATCCTCTCAACAGCCACTTCTGTTGAGAGCAGCGGAGACAACTTCGTCGGGCCGATCCCTCCAGCAAGGAGAGGTGCTGCACGCGCAATTCCGGCATTAGCTCGACGCGCAGCGACCGGAACTCCTGACAAGCCAGTTATCAATGTATCGGGGACACCGAGGTACGTAGACGAGGGTGGAGTTGCTACCTGGACCCTGAACGCAGATGTTGCACCGGCCAATGACACCATCGTTGCTCTACAGATTGGTGGAGGAGCCACTGCCGGGGACTCGAATCGCAACGCCGATTACAAGACGCTTAAAAACAACGCGACGATCCTTGCTGGCCAAACCAGCGTTTCATTCTCCTCTGATATTTTTGATGACATCGTGGTCGAGGACGAAGAAGACATAACCGTCACGATGACAACACAGTTTGGGAACGACCCCAACTACGTCGTTGGGCCATCCGATAGAGCAACGATCACTATCAATGCCAATGGCACTGACATCATTCCGCAGATCACAATCTCAGCTGACTCTGCAAAGACAAACGAAGGGCAGAACGCCACCTTCCGACTGCGCTCGAATGTTGAACTAAACCGAAACCTAGATATTTTTGTGAACATCACGGGCAGCGCAACCGTCGAGCAGGATTACCGCCCACTCGCAAATGACTATGTAACGCTTACATCCGGAAATACAGAGGTTGCGTTTAACATCTCGCCTCGATCAGACGATTTGGTCGAGCCCGACGAGACGATCACAGTTACGGTTGTGGCGGATCCAGACATCATCTCTCCGCCTCCTTACACAGCCGCCTACCCAAGCGTCGCTACGGTAACGGTTGAGTCAGGGGATGTACCCGAACTCAACATCGCCGGTGGTGGCGATGTGCGTGAAGGAGCAAGCATCTCATTCACAATCGTTGCTACACAGGTAATGGTTGAGGACACCACCATCAATTACCAAGTCGGCGGTAGCGCCACTCCCGGACAGGATTACCAGGTGCTCTCCGGCCTCGCACTAATGCGAGCCGGCGCCTCATCGGTCACAATCACCGTGCGCGTGTTCTCCGATGACGTGATCTTCTACCCAAGCGACATGATCGTCGCGAACTGGCCGGCACGCATCGGCACTGTCGCTGTAGATGAGGGCGAGTTTGTTCTTCAGGGCTCACCCGTATTGAACCTCACGGAGCCAGTTCTTGCAGTAAAACTCAAGATGACCGCTACGCAGCGCTCCAAAATCGAGCTGGGCATGCAGGCCGATGTGCAGCTCGAGGCCGGAGGCGTCCCGATACCTGGGCTAATCACAAGGTTAGATGAGACATCAACCATTGGTGCTGACAAGACCGAGACCTATGAAGGAACTGTTGAGGCCACAGGGGACCTTCCAAACGTTGACGGCGCGACAGTGAGCATTGATGTAGTTATTGATGAGCGAGAGAACGTGGTAGCAGTTCCGATTGCTGCAGTTCTAAAGAGTGGCTCTAAGAACTATGTGAGAGTTGTAACTGACGACGGTCGCATCAAACGTGTACTCATTGAGGTTGGGCTAACGCAGGATGAGTTCATTGAAGTTACCAAGGGCCTAACTGGGAAAGAACTCGTTGTTGTCTCTGTGACGACGCCGACGGAATAGCACAAACATGACAGAGGTATCTTCAGACCCACGAGAGCCATTCCTAGAGCTAACAGACGTCTCGCGCGTCTATGGCGATGAGGTAAAGGTATTTGCTCTTCGCGAGGTATCTCTTCGCATTATGCCTGGAGACTTCATGGCAATAGTTGGGCCATCAGGTTCGGGTAAATCAACCATGCTTGGTTTGTTGGGCTGCCTTGACCTACCTACAACTGGGTCCATCAAAATTGCGGGCGAGGAGATCACAACCCTCGACGACGCAAGCCGTACTCGGCTCCGTGGACGAACAATTGGATTTGTTTTTCAGCAGTTCCACCTTATTGCGCACCTCAGCGCTCTCGGAAATGTTGAGACTGCGCTTCTATACCGTGGGCTTAAGCCTGCTGAGCGTCGAGAGAAGGCCATGGACGCTCTTGAGAGAGTCGGGCTTGGTCCGCGCCACGATCACAGGCCAGTCCAGTTGTCTGGTGGAGAGCAGCAGCGCGTCGCGATTGCGCGTTCGCTCGTTACCGATCCAATCATTGTCCTCGCAGACGAACCTACCGGAGCGCTCGACTCCTCTAATGCTGAGAATGTGATGCAGATATTTGAGTCGTTGAGGTCTAACGAGCGAGCCGTAGTACTCGTAACCCATGATCAAGGCGTGGCGGGTAGAGCCGATCGCAAGGTCTCAATGCGTGACGGCGAGATCGTTGCAGATGAATACAAGGTGCTCTCATGATCTCTCGCAATACTCGTGACCTCATAAGTGTTGCCTTCGGCGGTCTGCTTGCGCGCAAAGTTCGAACAATTCTTCTCCTTATGGGCCCTGTCATTGGGGTAGCTGCAATTGTTGCGGCAGTCGGACTCACCGATAGCGCTAAAGGTGACTTGAAGGCAAAGGTTGCTCAACTCGGCACCAACCTGATCGAGGCCAAGGCCGCAAGTAGTTTCGGATCACAGAACCCAACGCTTCCAAAAGACGCAGTGAGGCGCGCTGAACAAGTAGAGACAGTCGAGAAGGTTGCCTCGGTCGTGCAACTCACGGACATCATCGTCTCCCCCTATCCCCAAGCAAAAGCCAAGTATGAGACAACCCCAATTCCGGTTGTCGGGACCGATACGCGACTTCCCTATGTACTCGAGGTCCCGCTTACCAGCGGACGGTGGATCAGCAAAGCCGATAACGACAACGCTGTACGCGCGGTTGTAATCGGTAGCGGATTGTCGAATGAACTCGGCTACCTCCCGGGAGAGAGCCGCACCATCGACCTCGGTGGTAAGCCCTACGGAGTAATTGGCGTACTCGGTAAAGTGGAGTTGGATCCGTCACTAGACAACGCAGCATTTATTTCCTTCGCCTCCGCCGACGCGGATTTTGTCAAGGAAGACATCCTCCCAACGAAGCTCTACGTACGCTCCTCGGATGGCACAGAACAGGTCACCTCAGACGCTCTGCGCGTTGCAATTGCTCTTGGTGGCCCCAAAGAGGTTGCGACCGAGATAAAGGCTGAGGCTCTAGAACTAGCGGCCCAGAGCGACCGGCAACTTCAACTCATCGTCGCCTCAATGGGTCTGCTTGCGATTATTGTTGGTGGTATCGGTATCGCAAATGTCATGTCCATCTCAGTTATCCAGCGATCTACCGAGATCGGTATCCGGCGCGCGCTAGGCCATACTCGCCGTACAATCGCGCAGCAGTTCCTCCTTGAGGCGATGGTTGTTGGATTCATCGGTGGAATCCTTGGGGTCATGCTTGGGGCGTTCGCGATACTCGTCGGTGTGTGGTTATCCGGGTGGACCTTCGTGTTACAGACATGGATCCCGCCAGCCGGTGTCCTGCTTGCAATGGTTGTATCGATTGTTGCTGGTCTATACCCAGCGAGGCGTGCGGCGAAACTAGAACCGCTTGAGACTCTCCGATTGGGATGACGTCTTCGGTCGTTGAGGCTCCAAAGACTGAGTCCCCATTGGCCGAGCGTCGCCACATCACGGCTCTCGATGGAGCCCGCGGTGCTGCAGTTATTGCAGTCCTTCTATTCCACGGAGGAGTACTAAGAGGGGGATACCTCGGAGTAGACCTCTTCTTCGTTCTCTCCGGTTACCTAATCACTTCAATCCTGTTAGCGGAGACAGCACGCAGCGGAACAATCGGTTTAGGCGGTTTCTGGGCGAGACGTGCCAGGCGCCTGCTTCCCGCACTCTTTCTTATGCTCCTCGCAGTCTGCGCGTATGCAATCTTTATAGCGAAACCCACTGAGCTCAATCAGATCCGCGGTGATTTTCTAGCGACTCTTGGCTACGTTGCGAACTGGCATCTAGTCCTTGCTGACTACGACTACTGGAGACTCTTCACCTCCCCCTCTCCTTTGAATCACACATGGAGCCTCGCTATTGAGGAGCAGTTCTATGTTGTCTGGCCACTAGTCGCTCTCGGCGTTGGATTTCTCGTTCGTCGCGGGCGAACAGCGATTGCGTGGGCACGCGCAATGTTCTTCACATCGCTGGTTCTCTCCATCGCTTCAGCAGCACTAGCACTTCAGATCTGGCGCAGTTCAAAAGGAACAGTCCGTATCTATTACGGAACAGATACGCGCGCTGCAGCAATTCTCTTTGGTGCGGCACTAGCGAGTTGGATTGCTTGGAGGGGGGCAGCGAGTACCAAACGGGGGCGCCTCTCCCTGGAGATTCTTGGCTTCGCAGCGACTGCGATACTCGTCTGGGCATATTTCAGACTCGAGCAAGGAGGCCTCTACTCAGGCGGCCTCTTAATCTGCAGTCTCGCAGCGACGGCCGTCATCGCAGCGATTACCCACCCAGACTCCGGACCACTTGCACGAGCGTTCTCAGCACGCCCCTTTGTAGAGGCTGGGATTATTAGTTATGGCCTCTACCTCTGGCACTGGCCTATATATGTCTGGCTCAATGCAGATCGTGTTGGATTGAACGGATGGCCTTTACTTGGGGTTCGCCTTGCAGTGACGCTCGCGGTTGCACTGCTCTCTTACAGATTTGTTGAGAAACCAATTCGGTACGGGGCCTTCTCCGCCAAGACACTTCGTTGGTTTACGCCGTTCGCTGCGGTGCTGCTTGTGGGGCTTGCGGTCATATCAACGCGGGGCGCCGAGGCCAGCCCGATCAAACAAAAAACTATCGAGCAGGAGTCTGCCAAAGCACTTAAGAAGACCATCGACCACCCCGGAGCTACACGCGTAATGATCGTCGGGAACTCTATTGGGTGGTACTTGGCAGACCAGGGCTTTACTCCCCTAGATAATGACTTCAACATGGTGACCTTAAACGCAGCCTTGCCCGGATGCCATTTTCCTACCGTGTTGAAGGAACGCGGCCCAGAACTCGGCGACGGTTTCAATGCATTCGATTGCACACTCGCGTGGCCAAGCACGGTTGCACAATTCGATCCAGATATCGTAATTTTGCTGCTTGGTGCCACTCATATAGGTGGTACTCGCGGTGACGGATGGGTAAAGCCATGCGATGCGCTATACAAAGAGTGGACTTCCCAAGCGCTCGGCGATGCGGAGCGCGTGCTCACCTCACAAGGAGCACGCCTACTTATAAGCACAACTGCTTACTCACCATTATTTGGGTTGACCCCCGAGGTAGTACCGCTCACCAAGTGTCAAAATGCAGCATTTGAGCGATACTCAAAACAGCACCCAGAGGTTGGCCTGATCGACTTTGCAAAGCGAGTCTGCCCAAAATACGACGACTGTCAAACGATTGAGCGTGGGGTCAAGCTGCGCCCAGATTTCCTTCACTACCAGGGTGAAGGGGCACGTCTGATTATGCGCTGGGTAATTCCACAACTTGGGCTCCCCAAGAATCCCCAGCCCTCCTCCGGTCCGACGGGTACAGCTAAGCCGTAACTCCAACTCCGCCCGCTGTTGATATCTCGTAGCATCTTCTCCATGGTGTCAATTCTGGATTCATCAGACAACACAGGCCGAGCCAACATAACGACTGCGTATGGAACCTGCCATCACGACTGCCCAGATTCATGCGGTTGGATCGCTACAGTCCAGAACGGTGTAGCGGTAAAACTACGCGGCGACCCCGACCATCCGTTTAGTAAAGGTGAACTCTGCCCCAAGGTAAATCACTTTATCGATCGCACTTACAGTGACAGCCGTGTGACCACTCCACTCAGGCGTATTGGCCCTAAAGGCTCTGGTCAGTTCGAGACAATCTCTTGGGCAACAGCGTTGGGAGAGATTGCATCTCAACTCCAATCGGTCATCCAAAACCATGGCGCCGAGGCGGTGCTGCCATTTAGTGGAGCAGGAAACCAAAGTCTCTTAGCAATGGGGTTCCCATATCGACTCTGGAATGCGCTTGGAGTAACGCGTCTGCAGGGCGCACTCTGCGGAGCAGTCGCAGGCGCCGGTGTCGCGATGACCAATGGCACCAAACTCGCACTCGATCCCGAGGAGCTGGCACACTCAAAACTAATAATCATCTGGGGAAGCAACACTCGCCTCACCAATCGTCATCTCTGGCCAACTATTGAGGCAGCGCGTGGTAAGGGCGCTCGCATCATCGTCATCGATCCAATCCGAACAATTACTGCGGACGAGGCAGACCAATTTATTCAGCCCCTACCTGGTACTGATGTCGCGCTAATGCTCGCAATGATGCATGTGATTACTCGCGACGGTCTCCAAGACCACGAATGGGTTGCAGCACACACTCTCGGCTTCGCTGAGTTAGAGGAGCATGTTAGAGAGTGGACCCCTCAGCGAGCAGCCCAGATATGCGGTCTTGCAGAGGACGAGATCGTGGCGCTTGCACGTGAGTACGCAACTGCTCGCCCTGCAGCGATACGCACCCTCATTGGAGCCGAGCACCGAGAGCACGGCGGAATGTTCTTCCGCACCCTTGCATGCCTCCCTGCACTTGTTGGTGCATGGCGCGATCGTGGTGGCGGGCTAGCCCGAAGTGTTGGATCCTGGACAGACCTAGTAATCGACCATGACGCTCTGAGTCGCCCCGATCTTCTAGGTTCCCGCGAGCCCCGAGTGCTCGACGAGGTTCGTCTCGCGGACATCCTCACGAATACAGCGTTAAACCCAAGCGTGCATGCGCTATTTGTTTGGGGCACTAACCCAATGGTGAGTGTCCCTAATACGGAGTTGTTACGAAAGGGTTTTGAGCGCAGAGACTTGTTTACAGTCGTCCACGAGCAATTCCTTACTGACACTGCGCGCTACGCGGACATTGTTCTCCCTGCAACTACACAGCTTGAGAGTAGCGATGTAACTCCAGCGTGGGGGCACTTGAATCTTGGTTGGAACGAAGCGGCGATTGCCCCAGTGGGCGAGTCGATCAGCAACGCAGAGTTTCATAGGCAACTTGCATCTGCACTCGGGTTGACAGAGCCTGCACTCTTTGAGGATGACCTAGCCGTTCTGACCTCTTCGCTACCGAGTATCGATATTGATCAACTACGCGATGAGCATCAAGTGCGCGTTCCCTACCCTGAAGATGGAAGACCTTTCGGGGATGGAGTATTTCCAACGCAGAGCGGTCGAGTTGAGTTTGTGAGCGAGGAGTTGCGTGCTCTCGGGCAGCCAGCACTACCTACTTATGAGGCCCCCTCCGAGTATGCGCCCGAGCAGCTTGAGAGATTTCCATTCCGCCTCTTGACACCGAAACAGCATGCACGGTTCCTCAACTCTTCGTACTCGCATCTGCCTAAACACCAAAGAGCAGAACACCAAAGAGCAGAACACGGTTCAGACGAGGCTGGGCCATATCTTGAGATGGTCGCAGCCGATGTAACTGCGCTCAATCTCTCTGACGGGGCATTGGTCAAAGTATCGAATGACCGCGGCGAAGTAACCCTAAGAGTTCGAGTAACAGATCGCCTACGCACCGGGGTAGTTGCAATCCCATGGGGTTGGTGGGGCGATGCGTATGAGGGTGGCGTTGCGAACTCGCTTACGAGTGATCGATTAACCGACTGGGGAGGCGGGGTCGCCTACTCGGATACCCTCGTCGCGGTCTCCCCCGCTCTGTGAGCGCGAACTAACTAGCCAGCAGTCGTAGTAGTGGTTGGCGTCGTCGTCGAAGTAGTGGTGGTGGTTACCGTTGCAGGTGCGTTGAAGTTTGCGTAGGTAACTATTTGCCACTTATCGGTATTCCACTCGAAGCTAGTCATGCGAGGCGCCTCGGAATTTGAGTAGGTAATTCCGCCGATGGTCTCCTCAACCTTGATCGCCCAGTTCAGCGAGAGAGTCTGGCCATGCTGCAGACCGACAAGCTTCTCGCTCAACTCAAAACTGGTTACGACCGCCGGCGATTTTAGATACTCCTCTTTGTTTGCCGTTGATCCGTTTGCCCTGCGAATCTGGAAGTTAGGTGCAAGCTGCTCCTCGATTGATTCGAGGTCACGATCTTTAAGCGCTGTCAGCCACTTAGTAATCAACTCTCGACCCGTAGCGCTTGGGTCTTCAAGCACGGGAGCCGGGGTTACCTTCTTCTCCGAGGTAGCCGTTGCCTGTAGCGATTCCTTATTACCGCAGGCTGCAAGGCCAAATGCCATTGTCATCGTCAATGCTGCGATTACCAGAGCAGTGCTCATGGGGCGAGATGGTTTTGTGACTCGAGGCTTCTCTGAGAAGTTAAAAATGCGCATCGTGAGATCGTAATTGGTCTAGGGGTGCAAACTTCGGTTGTTGCTTACTGCTCATACGGCCCACGTTTACAAGGCCAGCACCCAAGGCCCGAGACAGGACCCAACTTTAGAAAAAACTCTGCTCGTAAAGCCTAGAAAAGCATTGAAGAGCATTGAAACCTTTAGTGCTCACGCGAACATGCGCGAAGACAACTTTCCTCCATAGTGTTCTAAACCAGCAGCCGCACCTTTGGGGTCATCCCGTATCCATCTGCTCCGGTGGCCCTCGGTTCTCAAGTGCTGGCTGCTCTGGTCCTCGCCATGCCCAGGTAGGTGCGTCGTCTCGCATATCTACTTCGATCTTCTCGAGGCGGTATCCGTCATGCGTTTTTTGCTGATGATGTCGCTTGCAGAGTCGTACAAGGTTCTCAAGACTTGCAGGGCCACCCTCAACGAAGGGCACGATGTGATCAATCTCTAGACCAAGCGTCATATCGCACGTCGGTACCTGGCAGACACGATCACGCTCCTCAACAGCAGTGCGTAGTGGCGCAGGGATGTGTCGCCCCATATGCGCAACCGTCTTTATATCTACTCCATCGAGAACAAGAAGTTTTAAGAACGCTTCCCCCAAATACTCAGTTGCAGTTGCCACCGGTATCGGCCCTACTCCAGCGATTTCACAGATCTCGCCGTTCTCGGTACGTCCACGCTTAAGCGCACCTATATCGACGCGAATATTGATCACGGCGTTAGGGCGAGTCGTCTTCGTTCTACTCACGCCTGCCCCTGCAGCGGAGCTGCTCGCCTTCTCGCAGAGAACCATTAGCGCATCGGCCGCGTAGGCCTCCGGTCTCTCATGCGCACCACTCTTGCGTGCCTGTTTGAAAATCGAGTCCTCGAACGGCGCGAGAGCAGCTTTAACTAACGCTCCATTCGCAACAGTCATTCGCCCTTTAAGATTGCAAGCGCCGTCCTCGCCAACCCACCATTTTAAGAATCGACTCTTGTGTACCTGCCTGTGTCGCTCTGCCTCGTCCGTTGCACCTGCAACGACACGATTGGCTGCATCTCGCAGATCGCGCACCGTCACATGCTTAGCGAGGTTCAAGAGTTGTGTCTCAGTATTAGGTGCAACGATCGCACCGCGCGCTACCTCGACAGCCTGAGTGCCAGAGAGCGTCCCTGAGCGCAGTGCTGCCTGAGTAACAGGCAAGTGCTGAAGCTGACCAGCGAGAACTACAACCGACTGGGCCTCGTAGTGGGCACAATCAGTCTCGATAGATAGCCACTCAGAAATACTCTTCGCACCCTGACCCTTCCAGCCATTGGTGCGCTCTACCTGACCAACCCCGATAGTGCGTATCGCATCACCAAGACGCCGGATGCGCTCCCCGGAACCGACCAATCGGGCAGCCCAAGCAGCATCGAAGCAATCAACCTCCATGGAGGCAAAGCAGGCCTCGAGCTCTGTGGTGAGTTGATCCAGTTGGTCGAACATATGTTCGATTATAAACTAGGGGTGGGACACCGTCGAGAAGTTGGTTCAAGAACTCCAGATAAATTTTGGTACCGACTCCTAGCGGGGCCGAGGCTGCAGAATTACTTGGAGATATGCGAAAGAGACAACAGAGTCTGCCGCAGGTCAGCGCGAAAGGCCTTTCAGACCGAATGCGCTAGGACGAAGGAACGCTCCCGTCATCCTGCAGCGCGTGACTGCTGTCCGTGCCGGGCCGCGGCCTCGACATAGGACTCGGGGTTGGGCGCCTCGATAGCGGCAAGGTCGTGGTACATCTGCGAGGCCTGCTTGCCGGAGGTAATCGAGACGAACTCGCCGGTCTCAGGCCCGAACCGGTACCAGTGCCGTGCGCCACCGGGCACGTGCAAGAGAGTGCCGGGGCCGGCGACGGTCTCATTGGTCCCGACCCCAAAAGTGACGTCGCCTTTGAGGACGAAGAAGGTCTCATCGCTCGCGTGCTCGTGCAGGGGAGCCGCTACCGGAGAGGTTGCAAGGGAGGTACTTATTTAGGCGATACACCTATTGACGATATGGCAATTCTGAATGGCCCTGCTTGCTTATCGACAAGGTAGAAACCCATTTGATCAATGTTGTTCGTGTCGAGCGCTGGGGCATCGGGAATTTCGGAGAGCCTCCAGTCGACCGCTGTGAAGTCTGATAGCGGCAACACGTAGAACTCATCTTTTTCCGCAGTCGTAGTGAATCGTTGTATGTAGTTTGTACCGCTGTCACTTCGGAGTTGGAAGAGATATGTGTTCCCATCGCCTGTGGCGCGCACACGTATTGAAGTTGCCCCATTCATCAGACTCGGTAATTTTTCGTCACGCGGGCCGAAGCTCGATACAAAGCCACCATTGTTCTCAAGTGACAGATTCCCTGAGAAGACCATCTGCTTCTCGACCCAAGTATTAGAACTCTCCGAGACGCCCCCCATTACTGTGTCGTTCTGCACTGACCAGCCCAAAACAGCGGCTTGCTTAGTGAAGTCATATGCGGGCTTATCCGCTACGACGCTTGACTTTTCCGATTCGACTCGTGGCTCGTCTGTGCTACAAGCCGTTATTACTGGTAGTGCAAAGGCAACAAAGAGCATTTTGCAACGTCGAAGCATCTCCCACTCTTATCACCATCTCTTCGTAATCCAGAAAAGGCGGTCGAATCTATGTGTCTCAAGAGTTTGGTCTAGCGGGTTTTCGGTAGTTGTGTGACCCAGTGTGCAGCACCGCATTTCACATGGGTGGCTGACCGGGTGGCTTAGGAAATCAGGTTCATAATCTTTTTCCGGGG
>Ga0209596_1001227_pt1 | contig 22438 bp, 16 predicted proteins | sample M_130807_MF_Meta_FD_187314 | JGI IMG/M metagenome (GOLD analysis project Ga0209596, IMG submission 187314) | Freshwater microbial communities from Lake Montjoie, Canada to study carbon cycling - M_130807_MF_MetaG (SPAdes) (version 2) | ecosystem: Environmental > Aquatic > Freshwater > Lake...
CAAGCTCGCCAAAGAAATCGCAGAAGAAACCGCCGCCGACCTGAACCTGAATATGGAAAACGAGACATCGATGAAGGGTGTATTTCAGCAACTTCTTAAAAATCCCGCCAAGTTGTCCGGTATTATCAAGTCCGTCGGCTCGAAGTTGGACTCCAAGCTGAAGTCAGGCGAACTGAAAGAGAGCGAGATTATGCAGGAGGCGAGCGAGTTGATGGCGAAGATGAAGAATATGCCCGGGATGAATAATCTGGCGAGTATGTTAAGCAAAATGGGGATGAATATGCCTGGTGGTGCCGGTGGTGGTGGTGGTGGCGGTAAAGTGAATTTCGGTGCGATGCAGTCACAACTGAATAAGAATATGAAACAAGCACAGATGCGCGAGAGATTGTTGAAGAAGGTACAGGAACGCCAGCAGGCACAGCAAGCACCCGCCGCCGCAGCCGCCGCCACCGCCGTCCCCGCCAGTGGTGCCAACACCGCAGTGTTTACATCAGGCGAGAAGCCGATGAAGACGCCGCGCCCACCCGCCGCACCCGCGGAGAAGCAAAAGAGTGATTGAACTACTAGTATAAATCCTTATAGTAATATATAAGAGTATAATAACTTATACATTACTATTCTTCGAAATATTATACAAACACATAAACAATGCCCAAAGACCAAGTGTTCTGGATCGAAGACCCGAGCATCCTTATGAATAAGGACTATATTCGCGAGATATGGCCGTCGAAGACGATGGACCCTCCCGCCAAATTGAACGCGATTACGCGATTCGTCATCCTCGCCACGATTTTAGGCTATTTGATCACATCGGCGTTCTCGATATTTATTTTAGGCGCCATTACTTTAGGAATTATTGTTATGATTTACAATTTCGTCCATAAGGGGAAGGCCGGCGCGGAAGTCGAAAACGCGAAGAAAATCCTGAAAACCAAGGAGGGGTTCGCGAATAATATCGAGAAGCCTGAAATGTATCAATTGATGCGCGATGAATTCACGCCCCCGACACCGCAAAACCCGATGATGAATCCGCTTTTACCGGAGATCAGCGATAACCCGCAACGTAGGAACGCCGCCCCGTCATTCAACCCCGCCGTGGAAGACGATATCAATGAATCCGCGAAACAGTTTGTCAGCGGAAGTATCGACACGAACGCGAGCAACGCGATTTACCAGAATAGTAATGTTCCCACAATTCCGCCGAATCATACCCCCGAAGAAACATATGGGAAATTATTCGGGACTTTAGGTGATAATGCGGTATTTGAATCGTCGATGCGTCAGTTCCATCCGGTGGCAAATACGCGTATCCCGAACGACCAGGACGCATTCGCGAAATTCTGCTATGGCGAAATGAAGTCGTGTAAGGAGGGCGATGAATTCGCATGCGGGAGAATTAACTCGCGATTGGGGCAGGTTATCGGGCAGTAATCGGCCGCTCGCCCTCTCGCCCGCCCCCACCATCCGCCACCGTTTAGCAACATTCGCAAAATAATATTATATCTATGTTAATTACATATAGGTATAGTATAAGATAAAGGATGGCTTACGTACAAAGTTACACATTTGATAATATGTCGCGCATCGGTTGCGACACAGGCGACCTCTCGCAACGCAATGTCCAGAACTTAAACGCTGCGAATTATGCGCTCAACAACTTCTTCTCGACGGATTGCCAGATGGAGCGTCCTATCCAGTTCGCGACCAGCCAGCCCAACGTGTTTTACAATGGCGGACACCAGACCGGGTTTGGTGGCTGTAATATCGATACCAACTCCGAGCTCTCTATTGGCAGCCTGAATACCCACGCCAAATGTAAATTGAGCCTGCTCGAGCGCCCATTCTTGACCGTCCCCTTTTTAGGACGCGGCGCCGTGAATGTGGATTTCGAATCCCGGATGCTTCAGGGTGATACGAACACCAATAAGAAGAGCATTACGCAGCTGTCGGAACAACTGAACGTCGCACACACGGACTACCCCCTTCAGGAGGAGTTTAAGTCGACGATTAACAACCCGGCGAATTATGTGGAAGGTGCGGCGGTCAATGGCTGGATTCGTGGTGGAGTGCCGTCGCGTGAGTTGGTGAGGGACCAGGAGTACCTATTTAACGGTAGTAAGTAAGTCTCGCGTCGAGAACACCATCCGCATCTCGCGTCGCTACATCCCTCCGCTAACGCGCCGGGATTCCGCTCCGCTCGGTCATCTTCGCCGATTCTGGGGGAGATTTTGGCGAAGATGACCGAGCCGAGAGAACCCCGGCGCGTTAGCGGAGGGTGTTCTCGAGGCGAGAAGCGAAATAGTATAAAGTCAATGTGTAATATTTTATATACATTGATTTTAATGAACGAAAACGCCGGAATGGTTGAACCCTATGAACTGCCTGATGATGAACCCGTGCTTGAACCCGTGCTTGAACCCGTGCTTGAACCCGTGCTTGAACCCGTGCTTGAACCCTATGAACTGCCTGATGACGAACCCGTGCCCGAACCCTATGAACTGCCTGATGACGAACCCGTGCTTGAACCCGTGCCCGCCACCCCAGCACTCGATCTCTCCGGCTATAATTACGATCTCGTCCTCACATATAAGATGATTGAAGACACCGATGACCAAGATACGCTATTCCGTATCCAGTTTCTTCAAGCGTTCGGGATAACCGATGACGAATACCATCCGGAGATTGTTTCCGCTGTAATTGACGACTTGTATGAACGATTCCGAGAGAATCCGGGGATTCGAGAGATTTTAGCGAGTCATCCACTGGCCGGAGGCGGAACCGGAACCGCCGCCGGAGGCGATAACAGCGAGATGATTTTCTGTATGATGTTTTCATTCCAGATATTTGACCTGTTTCATACGTGTATGCGTCACGCCAAACATGGCGAAGAAGTCCCGCAAACACTCCGGGATGAAATCGCGGATTCTCTTCGCCAAATGTTTTGATTTAGGAACTCATACAATACAATAATAAGTATATAATTATTATATACAATAATAATAACCTATCACAACCCAGAATACAATGGCCTCTACACGAAACAAGAATACACGCACCGATTTCAAGATCGAGCAAAACTCGCAAAACCTCGCACGCACATATGTCGCGTTTGAGAACGGCTGTGCTGGCAAAGCATTTGAACCCGCCCTCGCGTTTGAAAGTGTAGGCATCCTCCCCACGAAGATGAGTCGCGAGCATTTCTCCTCCAATTCGGTGGATATCGAATCCGCGTTATTTGGCATCAATTCCACGAACCTCGTCGAGCCCCAGGCGACGGTTGTGCCGCATATGAAGAGTCTGCCCGAGGTGAAATTCTTCGAGAGAATGGCGGTGTTTTTGCCGGAACCGCTGGTGGTGGAGAAGTCGGCACGGCCCTTTCAGTGGGGGTAGCGCCCCCCAACGGCGCTGGCGTCGCTTCGCTCCGCAATGGATACAGTAATAACACAGTAATAACACATTTAGTATAAACACGAAATGTTTTATTATCATAATGTATATGGTAACGAAAACCCGTCGAAAACGTTCGGCGGCGACACGCGTCAAAACTGCGGACGCGTCAAAACTGCGGACGCGTCAAAACTGCGGACTCGTAAACGCAATAAACGCAGTAAACGAAGACGATGTCGAACCGCCAAACGAGGTGGGATGATACGTTCTTCGAGATGAGCAGCAGCATTAGCAGCGCCTTTATTACGAAAAGGACCGCAAGGACCGCGAGGACCGCGAGTATTTCAAAATATTATCACGGGTCGTGATCCACGTCCAGAAGATGGTGCACTTGTTGTAAACGGTATGCGATATTTCGGTTCAACAAGCGATATGCCGTCACCGTCATTTTCAGACCAATTCCGTAAAGATTATGAAGACAAAACCACAGATCCAAATGAAGTGTTGAGTGTTGCGGACACGGCTTTTTCCGCAGCTCATAAAGGACTGTATAATGAAAACCTACGCGACAAACTGAAAAATCAAAAACCTGCTCGCCCACATAACCTACCGCTGTTAGTTACACCGCAAAGAAATCGTAACGGTTATCATCCAGAACAACTGCCATCGCCGATGTATAAACTTGAAACCCCGGCGAATTCCTCCACGGAACGGAGTAGTCCCCCTCCGTTGTCTGTTGTTGGGACAGCGTCCCCATTATATACAGATAGTCGAGAATTCAAGCAATCATTTGCGACGACTCACGCAAAACCGTCCCCGGATAAAACGATTCGCCGATTGGAATATGGATGATGATGAATAAGACCGCGGTATATCACGAGTTCGGAAAACGTTGTAGATGTATTTAGCTAATTGTAGGCATTATATCCATTTATTATTATTATATGGATATAATGTATAATCGTCGTATTCATACAATAATGGCAAAACGTTATACCAAACGTGCGTATAAAAAGCGGCGGACTCTTCGCAAATTGCGGGTGAAACATCGTAATACGCAGAGGGGAGGGTTTGATTTTATGGCAAAGGGCCGCGAACTCGCGGCAGCAGCAGAGGCAAGGACTCGCGAACTCGCGGCAGCAGCAGAGGCAAGGACTCGCGAACTCGCGGCAGCAGCAGAGGCAGCAGCAGGGGCAAAGTTCAGCAAAATCAAGAAAAACAATCCCGGAATCATGGATACAATAGAAGCAGGAAAGGCAGCAGGACAGGCAAAGTACAACGAACTCGCGGCAGCAGTAGAGGAACCGGCCAGCAAATTCAAGGCAGCAGTAGAGGAACAGACCGGCAAATTCAAGGCAGCTAATCCGAATTTAATGGCAGGAGTCAATGATATAAGTACTAAAGCATCCGAAATGGTGAAAGATGGACAAGCAATACTAGCAAATGGCATGCCTACCGCAACAGTTCTTACAAAGACGTCATTGGGTGCGCTTAACGCATTCGTCGCATTAGCAAAGGCCATGTATTCACTTATGGACATGATTAATATCGCGAAGTATTATACTTCAAATCCCACCTTTGCCCAAGCACAGTTGAATGAAAAAACATCCGAAATTCGGACAAATTTACTTGCTACATACCCAGAGATCGATACATGTATAACTGCATTACAAAAAGCGATCGAATCTGCACCATCCCAACCATCACCACCCGAACTGATACCACCTGAAAGTTTTATTGAAAAACTTACACGGTTACATAATGAGATATCCACAGATGGTGTATTCAAAACCATCAATCGGGATATTTCGGCTATTAATGCCGCAATGATCGAAATGAGTAAAAAACCAGAGAATCAAGGTTTGAATGAATGTTTTAATAAGATGAAAGATACAGTCCTAGCCACCGTAGAATCCAAGAAATTATTAATAATATCCGGAATAACCAAATTAAAGAACGCAAATCCGAAAACTTTTTCGGCGGGTTTGAAACTGGTTAACGCAGCAAAAGCAATAGGGGCAAAAATGGCAACAGCAGGTGTTCAAGCAAAGGCAGCAGTAGGACAAGGAATGGGACAAGCACAAGCGGCAGTAGGACAAGGAATGGGACAATTAAAAGCAGCACGCCAACAAGCAAGCCAACAAGCAAGCCAACAAGCAAGCCAACAAGCAAGCCAACAAGCAAGCCAACAAGCAGCAGCAGCAATGAGCTCGATTAAGAGTGGGCCGTCGCAGGCAGCAACGGCCGCGTTGGATGAAGTGAAAAAGGCTGCGGAAGCGTATGCTGCGAAAACCGAAACAGCACTTCAAGTTGCGAAGGCGGCAGTGGACAAAACGACCAAATATATAAATGAGAATAAATTTGGCGGCTTTGTGGAAGCATTTAAATTCAAAGCGGAAGAAACCCAATATAAGATAAGAAATGAATTCCAGACGCAAATATTCAATGCCGCAAGTAATTATGCGTATAATGCGGCAACATTATTAGATAAAGCAAACGCAGCGGCTGCACCCCAACTGAGTAATGAAGCGAGGAATGCGGCCTTGATTGAACTTAAAAAGGCGGCTGAAACCAATGTTGCGACTACCGCAAACCTATTAAAAACTGCGACCAAGTTGAGGGAAGACTCAAAAACAGCGAAAGGAAAAGGTTATAATACCGAAGCTACAACATTCGAACTCAATCAAAATGAAATAAAGAGTACTAATAATTTAAGGGCTGCTGAAAAACAAAACGAAGAAGCAAAAGCATTGTTAGGCAAAGTAAATATTGCCCAACAACTTATGTAAATAAAAAGGGTTAGTCGCTTTACACAAACACTAGTTATTCTTGTTCAAAACTCTCTAAGAAGTCGTCACCTCCGCCCCGAGTCGTGTATACGACCGCCCCCAATACTTATCCACCTGGCCGAGATATATATCGCCATTTTTGACCTGTCGCGGCGTCGGGATGCTCGAATGCGTGATTTCCGTGACGAGAATTTTCTTGTCGCCTTGTATCCAGTAACAATACGGCGGGCTTGTCATGGTTTTTCCATTATACCGATGTGTCGATGGGTGTGAAACCCGCATGGATTGCTGGGCCTCCGAAAACCAACCGAAATAGAGTTCGGTCTGGTCGGGAAGTGGCGTCGATGGTGGAGCCGGAGGGCAGTTTGGAAATGACATTGTCGTGTCGTGCTTGATGATGATGATTCTTTGATAATAGTAAATACTAATATTATCAAATCAATTTTTTTGCCCCATACGACGCGGTCTTACATATCAACATCCAGTCCCGCAAACTGATTATGGACTTTCACGCATCCCGACGTCTTGCTTCCCTTCACGGTGTCCGTGCCCGTGCAACTTGACGGCACCTCTATCGTCAATGTTGGCATACTTCTTCCGCGGGTAGGTCTCGCACTACGAAACCCGCTCCTGGCATCGCTCGTGCTACTGCGCTCAATCTGTCGGCCGCCATTGCCGCCATTGCCTTGTTGCGATGGAAGAAAACGACGTCCCGCCCCAGTCGCAGTCGCAGCACCGCCGCCGACCGCAGCACCGCCGACCGCCGCACCGCCGACCGCCGCACCGCCACCGCCACCGCCACCGACACCGACACCGCCGTCGCCATTCAAGCACGCCAACTGTTGCGCCGCCGCCAACTGGTTCACATAATTGATAACGGTATGCTTCGTAACGAACGTCCCCGCCTCCTTCATCGTCGCCAAAAAGACATCATAGTGAAGCTTATACATATGCGTCTTCAACTCGCGGTCGTATTCCTTCAAAGGCTTCGCGTTCTTCTTCACGTAATGCTCGATATACGCATCATACAAACGCAGGGTATACTCGTGAAGACGCTCGCGGAAGGTATTAAACACCCGGGAATGTTGAGGGTGATACTTCAAATACTCGTCAATCGCGCGGTCCTTACGCAGTTGGAGATATTGTGCGATCAACTTCTGCTCCATCCCCTTACGCTTCTTCACGCTCTCGTATTTGGGGTTGCGTTGCTTATAGCAGAACCCGGTGTCCCTGTCATGGAACACGACACCCGGCAGCGACACACTGCGAGTCTCCGCCGAACCATACATCCGGCAATAATCCTCCACGGTATGGGGCGTAGTTGTGGCCGCCGCCGCGTCGGTAGCATCCGCGACACATGTCAAATCGGAAGGCATGTGTGAAACAGTTCCGCCGAAACTACAGGAGAAGATGTTGCGTTCAAGGCGGATGGCACTGACACCTGCCATGGTCGCGTCGGCCGCGGCCTCACCTTCCGGTCTGACGATTTCATACACCGCCACCAAATACAACCTTGGAACCGTAATGACATTCACGATCTGGTTCTTCGGATGTTGAAGCACGAAAGAGTAGCAATACTGCTTGGGGACCGCTTCCAGTCCGCCGGGAAGCACACTCAAGATGTCGCAAATACGGCGGCGCAGGATTTCCTGGATGTTCAACTTTTGATACGCACCCGCCGTCGCACCCGCCGTCGCACCCGCCGTCGCATCCACCGCCATCGCCTCCTGGATATGGTCGAATGACACCTCGCCAACGCTACTCTTCGTCGAGACATACCATTTCTCGGTACCCTTATAATAAAACAGATTTACCATCATTCCCTCCACGAGCTCCTCCGCGGTCAAGTGACCGCCCTCCGAATTCACAGGCCACGACTTCATCTCATCGGTCAACTTCAACATCTTCGGGGGCGCGATACAGCAAATCTGGCCGTTGGAGTCAAACACCACCGACCTGAAACGGCCCACAGTTTCATATTCCGTGTCCTTCAATTTAGCACGGTCATACTTCAGTATATAAAACGTCCCGGATGGGGTTTTAGAATAATGGACCATAAGACCGTTCTCGGTACACCACTCACGCAAATTATGGAATGTTTGATTCCCGCCATTGTCCTCCGCCGTCGCCGTCGCCGTCGCCGTCGCCGTACCGGCAATAGCAGCGACCTTACTGGCAAACGCAGGCAAACTTGGCAATTCAGCAGACGAAATAGAAAACATTACAGGCGATATACAAATACTACGTCTTGTATATACTTATAGTGTTTACCTTTATATTTGTTTGACTGCTGGGATTATATCCTAATAATATAATACGCGAATTATATAATACGCGAAATATATAGGTATATATACACAATACCCGAGGTAATATAAACATAATATTACACAACAAATTAAACAATAATGGAAGAAGATATTGTGCCGAGCGCCGGTGGCGAGGTCGTATCATTATCTATTGAACTCGGTGATATTATCAAGATAATCGCGCCGTCGAATCGCGATATACATGACCACATGTTTCTGGTGGATTATGTATCGGCCGGCGGGAGCGGCGCCGCCAGCAGTGGCCGTAAAATCAAGCTCATCGACGTCGATTCTCTCGATGAAGTCATTTTGAAGCTCGACGCAGCTGGAAACCTTACGGATGAAAGTATCACCACAATCGAATTATTAAGTCGCGCCGAAGAAAAAGGGTATGCGAGGCAGAACAATTTAGTCGTTTCTACATGGGTAAATATTCGTTTCGGCGGTGATATTCCGACGATTATCACGGGAATGATTACGAATCTGGAAGAGGATATGATAGAAATCCGAACATATCCGGAAGATGTGATGATTTACATTAATTTCGGGTATATGGGAATTCCGGAGAATCTTCCGATTGAAGAGATTCAAATACGTGCGCCCCCGTCGGCGTTTGGGGAGGCGGGCGTAGAAGGTGGCGAGGGCGCTGAGGGAGGCGAGGCCGGGTTTTTGACGATGGGAATGGATGCGGTCGAATCACCCGGCACGCCGGGCACGCCGGGCACGCCACGGACATTGGAAGAGCGGCGCAAACAGCGCCAATTGGCGCGACAACAAGGCGTGCCCGTGCCCCAGTCCTCCTTCGGCGCAGGCGAAGACGCCACAGAACAGCCCGTCGGAATGTCGGATCACACCTCTGCTGGAGGTGTGGCTTCCGCTGGAGGTGTGGCTTCCGCTGGAGGTGTGGCCGCCGCATTCCCGGTCGCCACCGCCGCTCTCCGCGAGAAATTAAAGGCCATCCTTATCGACGCCGACCAAATCCAAGTCGGCGAGGAATTAGACGTCCTTGTCCAAACGGTCAATATCCCCGATGAATACCGCCGTTTCAATTTAGAGAAGCAGTGCGACGACCTCATGGATACACTGATTACGAATATTCCCGCCACCGAGAAATCCCGGTCGGTTCTGTCCAATATTCAGAGGATGGTCGAGAGATTTAAAGAACTCCGACATAAATTCTCGTCCTTTGACGGAAATGGAAGCCCCTCAATCCCGCCTCCCAAAAGCGCACTTTTCCGCCCCCTCGTCAATTCACTGATGCGGATGGACCGCGCACTTCGCTGGATTATCCCCATCGTGAAAAACCGGAAAGTAATTTACGATATTCCGATTGATGATAGGAGCGCCGCGGAAATGGATATTGCGCCGCGACTTATCCAGGATGAACGAGATGCGGAAAATGAACTACAGCGTCAATGGTGCGACGGAACGATTACATACCCTCAATATATGACAAATCTCTCGGCTCGCCATTTTACGCCGTACGAAGCGCCGCGTTATTCCCCTGATGTCGTAACCATCCAACAAGTGAACGAGAATATAACTGCGATAATAGACAATCTCGACGATTTTTATTCATCGGTTGTCGTGGGGGAAGAAATCAAACGTCACCGGTTCGTTATCCAGAAATATAATATGGGTCTATCGAAACTCCAACCCACTGGGGGTGCCGCCGCCGCCGCCGCCGCCGCCGCCGGCTCGGATGAAGCCGGAGGTGGTCCTGTCCTCAAACGAACCACTGAATTCGTACCACTCACCCCCAACGACCGAATGAATATCACCGGGTTTATGACATTCCCCGAACCCGTTATTTATTACTCGCGTATCACACTCCCCAGTATCAATATTCTGGATAAATCCGACCTGAATGCCAAGCAAGTCCATTATTGGGATATGTTGCGTCAGATGATGACGCTGACGACCCACGAAGTCACCGATCTGAATACGCCGCTCGACCTCAATGCCCACAATTTCCTCCGCGATGTCAAGCAGTTTATTCTTGAGCCCGGCGTCGATGAACGCGATAAATACCGGAAGTTTCTGGATGTTATTATACCGAAAACCCGTAATATTTTTGATATGATGCGGCAGTATATCCACGGACGCCTTACATTACAGGATGTCCTCGCGTTTATTGAGCCTTTTTTGATTTATCAGGAAGATCTGAATGTGAAACAATACGACGAGATTGTCGCGTTTTTATATGAGCGGGTGCTTGAATATAAGCGGAATTATGCGACGAATTTCCGTAAATTCGGGCGTCTGCGTTCATTCCAGTATCACGTCCGATACCTCGGCGTTTCCCTCATCTATAAACTGATTGTATCGGGTAAAATGATGGATGCGGATGTATTTAAAGCGTACGGGTTCCAGGATGTCCAAGTCCGGTCGGGCGTCGTCGGTGCGTCGGCAATCGACGACAAACAGCGTCAACAAATGCGCGGTCAAGCGTATGCTTCGGGGCTGGCTGAACAAACCGACTATAATGACAACCTTCTCTCGTCGTCGGAGCTTCTGTCGCGGATGTTGGCGCTGGATTATGCGAAGTTGTATATGGACGCTGTCGCGATAACGACGACCGAACTTATTACACCTTTTGATTTCAATCTGGTATTAGGCGAACAAAGCGATAAATTGCGGTCGGCGGGTGCGATGATAGGCGGAGGCGGAGGCGGCGGCGGAGCCGCGGTAGCGGGCGGAGGCCCCAAGCGATTCGGCCTCGTTCTCTCTAAGAACTACCCTAATGAAGACGCAATCAAAGAAGACAATGATAGCGACATTCCGGTTTATTTCGATAAGAAATACGATACGACCAATTACGCGTTTATTGAGGCCTACCGCGACCAGCAAGAACAAATGAGCGAAACCGAATTCAAGATGTTTCTGGCGGATGAACTTATCAAGAATAAGAAAATGACATTCGATGAAGCGAAGAAGGAGGCGGAGGCAATCATGGTCGGACCGGGAATGCGTGCAGTAAATGATGGCGACTACGCTGTGGTTGAAATCGACGAATATGTCGAACCGGATAAACCAGGACAGGAGGCCGCCGATGACCTCGGAGAAACCGAAACCAAATTCCTGTATTATAAACGCGAAGGCGGCAAATGGGTGCGTGATACAAGCATCCCCGCAGTTATCCCGAGCAGCGACCGGAATTATTTCTGTAATGTAGACCGGGATTGTCTTCCATTTGCGATGGATGCGGCGAAGAATCTGATGGCACAAGCGGACGCCATAGGCGGCGGCACGGCGGCGGGCGGCGGCGGAATCGCACATATCACCGCGAAGGAAGGCACCGACGCAATCAAGAAAGCGTTCCTGGATAAAATGAAGTCGGAGTTTGACGCGAAATATCAAGTGACGCGAGAGAATTTCACAGAGTTCGTGAATAAGAAATTCGAATACGACCTGAAGAATATCGCGCGGATTATGGAGATACAGCATAAAGAGTTTTATAAATACAATGACCGTAAATACAAGATGGGTGTTCATGCGGCTGCGGCGGGCGATGACGACAACGGCGACGACGACTTCGACGCGATTATCTCGCCGATGGAGCCACTGAAAGACAAGATTGTCGCACAATCCGATTTCGTGAAACGCCAATACGACCTCATGCAGTTTATCACCAGCTTTACACGCAAGGCCAACGAAATCATGGACGAAGACCCGCACTGGTTATACTGTATTAAATCCAACGCGAAATTGCTTCCGTCGTTTTATGAGGCCATCGCGGTCGCATTTATCCAGTCGTCCGCCGGCGGCGGCGGACTCAATATCGTCATCGATACGATTTGTAAAGAACGCGGGACGATTAGCGACGACGGCGAAGCATGGGTGGATAAATTCAGCGGAGCGGTTATTAAGAAAATCGAGCACGAGACCGAAGAAGGATTCGATGATGCGGGGTTCAAATTAGTAACCAGAGATATGATAGAAGCGGATATTGGGGAAGGGATATTGAAAGTGGCGAAACCGGCGGCGGCGGCGGCAGGCGGCGGCGGTCTTCACGGAATAAGTATCGTTGAAAAATATGATAGCCCGAACGCGAAAATAATCAACAACATCATCACCACGATGACGGGATATATGGGGATTGACATCCAGCAAGAACGCGAATTTATTATTCAGAACACACTCGCACTACTGGATACATCGGTTCCACCGGAAGAAGCCTACCGCCTGCGTTCCGAGAAACTATTCCGAGAGAAAGGCAAGCATCTGCCCCCCTATAAAGAAACATTTTTTCAGACACTTCTTCTTCTTACCCTCTCGTATCTCACCGTCGCAATCCAGTGTGCCATCCCGACCCCGAAGACGCGGAAGACGCACGCCGGATGTATACGTTCCTTTTCAGGGTATCCCCTGGATGGCGAGGGTGATACATCGGGGATGATGTATATTGCGTGTATTGCGTATAAAATAAAGACGAGTATCGAGCCGTGGAATACGCTGAAATCGTTCAAGAAGGAGGGCGATATTCTCGCGAAGTTGAAGACGCTCATCGATACGCTTATTATCACCAAACCGGCGATGAAGGAGCGGATGGAGACGAAGCGTGAGTATTTGCGGAATATGCGCACGGGTGGTGGTGGCGCGGAAGCCGTCCCAGAAGAACTCTCTATTCTTCGTTGGGCGAATTTTATGCCTCCTATGAAATCTCTCGATAATATGCCGACACCCCAGAACGTCGCCGCGGATTTCGCCAACCAGCTTATCACGGATATGAAACGCGGATACCACGGCCAGCACGATAAACTCGCCGTCCTTGAAAGTAAATGTCTCTATTTTTCTTTGTCGATTCAGCAGATGATACACTCCGTCGTGAAGAACAGCAGCCCTCTTCTCCTGAATATGGCGAGCGAGCCCTTCCTGGAGAATGCGTGCTGTAATGAGCCGGTCGACCGCCGCAGCCAACGCACTATTGATTATTTTATGGGACGCGAGCAGAATATCCACCATCATAATCGGATTATCGGATTCTTGACGAAAACGGCGAGAGAAATGACGGTGATTACGCGGGCGACGACCATCATGGATAACCGAAACACCCGGTTTCAATACCCGAATATACCTGCGGAATTCAACGAGCAGACAGTTTATCGGGCGTTTATTCATTATTGCCGGATGAACCAAGCCGCCGCGTCGGCCACAGGCGCGTCCACCGTCGCGTCGGCCACCGGCAACCCCATCGCCACCGCGCTCTATTTATATCCAGAGCTCCGAGAGATTTGCCCCGCACACCCCCCGGACTGGAGTCCTAACGACATCATCGAAGATAAAATCCGTAAACTGAAACGTGATTCAAATATATTCGATACATCCAGTCTCACGCGACTGCTTCGTATTGTAAATGGGCATACGATGACCGACGCCAAGTATGCTGTCGTCGCTAAGACACGTCCGACGGAACCCGTCCCGTTCAAGAAATTCGAGGATGCGATTCAGCATCTCGAGAGAAAGCACAGTGCCGCCTCCGTCGTGTCCGCGTCTGCCGACCCTAGCGCCGACCCGGCCGCGACCTCGGCCCTCGACCAATGTATTATCCCCGCGGAATTACGCACCCTGCTCCTGGCTCTCATCCATTCATCGAGCTCAGCATATGTCCAAGAAGACACCGAAGAGATGCGCGACCTGAAGAATTATTTACATACTGCGAACCAGGAAATGAAAGCATCGGTCGTCGGGTTTCTCCAACAGAACGGCAAACAAACCAAATCCAAGTTCCGAGAGATTGAGCGAATCATGGATACACTTATGCGATTTGAAATCAATAAAAGCAGCACGGTATTGATGTCGGCAACCGATGAAACCGCTGCGAAGAGTATCCAGTTCATGCGGAATACACTCACGCGCCTTATCGACGTCCTCCCGGCGATTATTCATAACGGTATTGATTTCGATGATACGAATATCCCGAAACATTGGGGATTCTCAACAAACCATATGAAGGATGTCCGGACGATTATTTCGTCACATTATACCTCCCTGAAGACGTTTTATAACGACCACGTGATTAAGGAAGTTATACGCCATGCGGAAATCCATGTGCGTGACCTGAAAGTCATGATGGAAAATACCCCGTTTATGGCGGAGGTGTTCTTCGATGAAGAAAAGGACGCGAAGATAGCGGCGGCGGCGGCAGCGTTAGCGGTCCAACGTCAAGGTCTCGCCGGTTCCGCTGCCGTCGCGATGGTCGCGCGTGAAGTAGATATCGAAAAAGAGCTCGGCGAGCGGGTGCCGCATTCTACCCGTAAAAATATCTTCTCCATGTATTCAGTATTTGACCGTGATATCGTCCGTAATTTGTATTTGTTCTACTTCTTTTCATTTATGCGCACGTATATCCATCTCGTGGTTGAAACTCCGATTACGATTTATCAGTCGGAGCCGACCCGTGTCATCCGGAAATCCGCGAAGACGACCGCGACCGCGACCGCGACGACGACGAAGAAGAAAGGCCGCCGGGCGGGAGCCGCGGGAGGCGCGGGAGCCATCGGAGAAGCCGGCGCAATTGCACGCACCGCAGGCTACGATGAAGACGAAGACGAACGCGAAGATGAAATCGATCCGCAATCCCGCCTGTATTCATCGGACGCAGGCACATTAGATAAAGACCAACTCATAAGTGATATGGACGCGATGATGGGGGGGGATAAGAAGGCACTCGGACAGCGTGTATCTGAACTCCTTATCGCGTATCTACGCATGATTGAAAAAGACAAATCCGCGGTCGATTTCAATTTAGCCAATATCAAGGAGAAACTAACGCGTGTCAAAGATAAAGAGAAAGACGGGGTTGTCGCGAGAATTGGCGAGATGTCGGTGGGTGAACGTCAACTGGAGAATCTGATGAAGACGCACAAGATGGGAATATGGAGCCGCGGGACGTCGCAGACGGGTGTTGTAATCTACGACCAGGATTATTATGATGAAGAACGCGAAGAGATGGAGAAGATCGCGCAAAAGGAGCGACTGCTAGGCCGCCGGGACTATGTCACGGATATGAACCGAGAGATTTATGTCATGGATGCGCTGGAAGAAGACCGGGTCTCTGCGGAAATCGAGGCGCATGAACTGGATATGTCGACGGGTATTCCGGAGGATGATGATGCGGGGGAGGATGATGCCGCGTATATCCACCAGCACGACGATGAAGGGGACGACGGTGGCGGCGACGGTGGCGGTGGCGGTGGCGGTGACGATTAACGGCGTCGCAGTGGCGACTTCGGAGTAGTTTTTAGTATTTGAATAATATAAAGACGCACCGTGCGAAAGAATGAATCAACGCATTATTATTTATATTATTCTCTCGGCGATTCTACTTTATTTGTATTACCGTCGGCGGGACCTCGCTATATTTGCGGTCTTCATCGTTGTTGTCGGAGCGACACTGATATTTGGTGACCGGGGTGCTGACGGGTTCAGTGTGGGCGGCATTGGCGGTATCGGCGGTATCGGCGGCGGCGGTGACAAAGTAGATAGTGCGTGCGCGAAACTGGGATTTACCGCGCCGAAACTCGATAAGGATGACCTGGGTGGGAGTTTAGAGAAGGAAATGAAAAAAATCAAGAAAGTAGCGGAGAAACATTGGCCGTATGACGAGAGAGGAGGGGCCAATAATGAAAAGGACCAGGTAACTATGGATGCTATTAAACCGATAGCATCTAACGAGATGAAATTGATGGAGGGTAATGATGAGGCAGACATCGGTATGTTTGGTAAAGTGACAACGGGAATATATAATGGAAAAATCAAAGCAGAACATATATTATCAGATACAAAAATGATGACTTCTGCTATGTCTGGTGGTAAATTGTTGTTGAAAATAATTGATAAAATAGGTAAATCGAAGGCAGTTACCGATAATCCAAACCCGGATGACGCTAAGAAGTCAATCGTATACGGGCGTTGTTTTCTTAAGCACTGGATTGCTATTTTTAATAAGATAGAAGGTATATCGAAAGGCGGCCGCAGTGGCGACGATGACGACGGCGAAAAGAAAAAGAAGAAGACGTCGAAGAAAGACGACGCCGACGCCGAAGAAGAAGAGAAACCTAAGAAGAATTCGAAGAAGGCAAAGAAAGAAGAAGACGCAGAGGACGATGAATAATCGTCGAATTAGGTCTCACAGTACTTTTTATTCAGGATAAAACCCGAATAAAAAGTAGTTCCATTATATTAGTAGTATCGATAATACCATAATAACAAGAATAATAATTATGTTCGCCATAAAACCATTTATTCGGAATAATCTAGCAGGCACCGCCATCCTTTTGTATATTATCGTATTTATGCTGGTTCAATACGCCAATCCCGCATTTCTTTATAATGAGGACGGGTCTCTTCGTGAATTCGGCGTGGGCTATTCTAGCAAGACGGTGCTTCCGATTTGGCTGGTGGCCATCATACTGGGTATTCTCTCGTATCTCGCGGTGTATTATGTATCAAGGCCGATGGTGCGGCTCTTTATATAGTTGTTCGAACTACGTTCGTTTCATGTCGCGTTGCTCCATTCCACTCGCTTCGTTCTCACCCATCTCGCGTCGCGTCGGTCCTTGCGACTGCGGCTCCACTCCCTATCGCTCCGCTCGTATCTCTCGCGATATCGGACGGGAATGATTAAAAATGTGTCAAATATAGGCGAGATGACCGAGCGGAGTGGTGAATGGAGCCGCAGGCGCAATGAGTAAACGACGCGAGACGATTACGAACTTATGGTCATCACCTTATTCTTATCCTTCTCTGCCTCCGCATCCGCTGCGGCCTGCTTCTCTTTCAAAATCTGTGCGCGTATCTTCTGTTGTTCGGGTGTAAAAGAACAACCAATATTCAGTATATAATTATAACTAATCGATACCACTAAAAGCCCGCATAGCACCAGCCACACGAACTCACCGACGATATCTTTCAACCGTAAGAATTTCCGGATTTTATCCAAGTCCTCTACTTGAGCCGATGCGCGCAAAAGTCGCGACTCTTTAAAACTGTCCCAGAACCGGTCAAGATTATCTAAATGGAGCTCGTTGAGTAAGATAGATTGGTCGGTATAAATTTGTTCTAAAGCACGCCCGATATCGCGTTTATTGGCGACATCATCCTTGGGGATATCTGTGCTGCTTTCGCCGCCGCCGTCGCCGCCGGTCTGTTTACCGCTGCCCGCAGGTTTCGGCGCTAAATCAAACTGCGGAGTGAGAATATTGTTAAATACGTCCTTCAAATCGGTAACTGCGTATACGAAAATATAGCCGAATGTATTGCTGAAGGGGGACAACCAACCGGGGAACACGACAAGTGCCGCCTTTAAGGCCCCTAATACGAGAAACCACGGCAAGACAGTTGCCCATAATGCGGTTTTACTTTGGTCGAACCCGCATACATCTTTTGACATTGCGAGATTAATGAAATATTCGCCGATTAATAAGACGAGGAAGAATATGAATGTTATCCCCGCACTTAAAATATTGTTTTTCGTGAATTTATAATAACAGTAAGCAGCGAATACCACCAAAAAGAAACCGATAGCTACAGTTGAACTTAATTCAGCCATGTCGTCGTCGTCGTCGTCGTCGGCAGCTAATTACAATATACGGCGATTATTATATACCGGTAATCACCGGTATTTACAGGAATTATCGGTATTCGTTAAACGTGTATTCTTTCTTTTTTAGTGTATACTAAGCGAACAAGCGAATCGGCGAATCGATATGGACCACAATGCGCCTGCACCCGCCCTCACTGAACCAGGTGTCCGATACTTTTTAAGCAAATCTCTCGAACAGTGCCATAAAATCAAAGATTTTCACTATACCCGGTCGTTCAATTTTATGATGGGTATTGGTTTGTTTGTGTGTTTAGGCGTATTTCTGTATGTTCGGTATAAAGGCAAACCTACACCGGAAGAAGTTGAGGCAAAGAAACGACGGCAACAAGAATACATTCTCTCGAAACTAAAGATGGTAAATGCGACACATTATGCGCAAAGTAAGGGCATCCCGATGGATTGTCGAACACACCCCGCGGGCAACGGTATGGGAATGCTTACCAATTTGCCTGCGTGGAAAGGACCGGAAGAGGATTATTATACACGCAAATACGCATAACGCCGTATGAATACGTCCTTATTAGTAAATACGCGTAAATACGCGTAACGCCGTATGAATACTATCTAGAGATAGTATATACAATGTCCGCATCCGCGTCGATATACCAAGACTTACATGAGGCGATTCAAGAACGGAGTTATCAAATGGGCGGTGGCGGCGGCGGCGGCGCCACGTCCCGCATTATCGCCCAGAAAAAGACCAATGATACCCGCGACACCTTGAAAAAGGCAACCCGAGTCCTCCTCGAAATGTCGCGCAAGCAAGAAGACGCGCTTAAAAAACATATTCAGCGTGCAGCCGACCCCAATGAGTTCCGCGGGCTCATCTACCCCTACCAACTCATCCCCGAGGAAGACCGCGTGAAAATCAACGACGCAATCCACGGGTATTATTCGATGAAGGCAAAATACAATTCCGCGCTCGAGAAACGCCGGCAACGATTAATGAATGACCCCGTCATCAACTGGAAGTCGTTGTCCTCACAACAAAAAGCGAAACGTCTCGCAATTATTAAACCCGCGTGTATCGTGTGTAAACAAGAAGGCGGGTCTATTTTCACAGAAGCCGACGGCAAATTAAAGGCGATTTGCGGGAATATCTCTCAACCATGCGGGTTTCATATCGAGGTCGCACGCGGCAAATACGCGAGTTTAGAGGCATTGATGAACGAATCGTTGGAAGAGGTTCGCGCAACGAAGGACGAGATTATCCGCATGAAACTCGACCTCTTATTCCGATTCATCAACGAAGACGAGCTCCTCGAGCAATTCGAGACTATCCAGCATAAATTACAGGAGCAGCTGAAGATGTATGCGGAGTTCCGCACCTATTATTTAAGCGTCACGGACAATGATGATATCCAGCGGGATACTGATACACATACGCGCGTAATCGCCGAGAAAATCGCACAGATTAAGACGTTTATGGTTGAGTTCCAGGAGTCGGACTGGAAAAACCGGAGTATTATCGATGATATTCTCGTGCTTTATCAGACAGATATTGAGCCGGCGTTCTTGAAGATGCGCGAAACGAAATACGTTTACTCGCAGGTAGAGACAACCGAGAATCCGAATGGTGCGTTGGTTGAGATGTATAACGAGGACGAGTTTTACTTATCGCAGAAGAGGTATAGCTATCATGAGTTATATATGCCGGTGATTATGCCGAAATGGATTGCGGATAATCGGGTGATTACGAAACCGGTGGGGAGTATCGGTGCTGCGCCGGGGGGTCGCGCCGCGTCCCGGTCAGCGTCAGCGTCCGCGTCCGCGTCTGCGCCGGTGGTAGAGATCGTCGACCCAGAACCAGAACCAGAACCAGAACCTGAACCTGAACCTAAACCCGTATATGAAACAACCGTCCATCAACCTGACCCCGCATCCACATGGTATAAGGGGAAGGCGGCTGAACTCGCGGCGAAAAAGGCCAAAATGTTCGAGGGACTATAGACGATATGCTTATCGGACCGACCGGTGACATATAGACGGATAGACATCCGACCGGATTATTATCGCTGTATAATATAGCATCGACCCATTACACAATAATGTTGAATATATTTAACCATATTTCATTTCCGATTTTCCTGATTAGCCTTTCCGTCGGACTATTCTATGTCTATATATCGGTGCCGAATCCGAAAGTTATTTATGTATATCCGACACCCGATAATATTGCGAAGTTTCAGTATAAAGACCATGCCGACAACTGTTTCACATTTGACGCAAAGGAGGTATCGTGTGCCAAGGCGAAGGGAGCTGTGAAGAAGATACCTGTCCAATAATTTATATCTAGTGTATATATTAGAATACATTAAGCAATACACTATACACTATAATGGGGTTTCAAAGATTACTCCATACTGACACAGGACGAACGATTATATCCATTATACTGGGTTTAGGTATTGCGTCTCTTTTTCGCAAGGTGTGTAAAGACCGGTCGTGTATCGCCTTTCGTGCCCCACCTCTCAAGGATTTAGAGAAGGATACGTATAAGTTGGATGACAAATGTTATCAATACAAGACCAAAACAGTGAAATGTGATGCGTCGAAGAGGGATGTACCGTTACACAAATAGATCTCGCGTCGCCGGTCGTTTCATTACGCTCCGCTCCATTCCACTCGCTCTGCTCCGCTCGGGTTCTCGCGTCGGTTGAGAGTAATGGAATGGAATGGAATGGAATGGAATGGAATGAAATGGAATGAAATGGAATGAAATGGCGCTGAACGAACGGTTCGGTGCGTGTGCGTAATATATTTATCAAATCATTATTGTTATAAATATATTCTAATTAGTATCATTATAATAATTCGTAATCTACACAATGAGCGATACAACCAGTATTGATGATCTGCCTTTAAGTAGTCAAACCGCAGGTTTAGGAGGAAATTACGGCGGTGGCGGTGGCGGTGGCGGTGCGCCTCTCATCTACTCACCTAATGTAAGCACCGATCCATCGTTTCATAATCAGCAACACCAGCAGCAAATCCCAGGGAATGTAATGAACGAGGTGCTTCAAGGTGTCCAGCGTGCCAGCGCCAATGGAATGACAATGATACCTACGAGAGATATCCCGATGAACCCGAATTCATTTACGCACGATGACCAGGCGAGACCCAATTATGTCCCGCAACCGAAGACCGTCCATTTTCAGGACGGCGATGGCAGCCACGATTATATCCGCGACCACACATCTATGGAAAGTATCGTCCGTGCCAATGCGCGACAGTCCAATCAAATGGATACCCTCGAGGCGATTTATTATGACCTTCAAATGCCAATACTTATCGGCATCCTCTATTTCATTTTCCAGATGCCTATTTTTCGCGCACAGTTGCTTCATTTTCTGCCGTCCTTATTCGGCGAAGACGGCAACTTCAAAATGATTGGGCTCACCGCCACTAGTGCGATGTTCGCTGGCACGTTTTTCGTCATTATGAAGATATTCAATAAACTGGGCGAGGGACTTCGCTAATCGTCCTTTGTGCCGGTATTCTTACTGCGTTTGCGGGTCTTCGTCCTCTTCGCCGTCCCTTTCGCAGTCCCTTTCGCAGTCCCTTTCGCAGTCCCTTTCGCAGTCCCTTTCGCGGTCTTCACGTTTTCCAACGGAATATACCGCAAGAACCACTCCTCGTATTCTCGCGTATCCCGCTTATCTTTCAATTCTTCATATTTCTTCGTCTTTTCAAATCGCATCGATTCCAATGTAGGCTGCTTTCCATAACAATTGATACTGAAACGCCTCAATAACCCGGTCTGTTTCAGGCGGTTATGTTGCTGGACATCAAACAGGAATTGCGACATACATAAAATACGGTTAATATCATAGTATACGCGGTCCGCATAAATAAACGCCAAATAAAAACTCAACATTGTATCTATCGTCGCAATACGGATTGTATCCCCGTCAATCCTTATTGTATTATAACTATGACACGCGAGTGGTTTGTATAAGAATGCGACAACATCCTCACCGATGCGAATATCATAATGTTCGGAGATGACCTCACCAACGCCCTTATGTTTCGTATATTTGACTCCGGGGTATTTATGCGCGGTGAGTTCGCGGACGACTTCCTCACATAATACGCGCGGATCTTCCGATAGAATATCGAAATCGGGGATTTTATTGACGATACGGCGCTGGTGCTTTGGCATATACCGTGAATACAGGAGGTTCGCATACCCGCCGAAAAATACCGCCTTATTTTTAATAAATACGTCTCGGATAATATTATAAATATCGGTCTGTTGAAGGATTTTCTCTCGGTTGGTAGAATATGAAACATTGGATGTGCTTACGGAGTAATGTGCGTCGGACGCTGACTTGGACCGGGACGCT
>Ga0209596_1001229_pt1 | contig 22426 bp, 17 predicted proteins | sample M_130807_MF_Meta_FD_187314 | JGI IMG/M metagenome (GOLD analysis project Ga0209596, IMG submission 187314) | Freshwater microbial communities from Lake Montjoie, Canada to study carbon cycling - M_130807_MF_MetaG (SPAdes) (version 2) | ecosystem: Environmental > Aquatic > Freshwater > Lake...
TGTTGGTTATTCTCGTGTTGAGGGTTCCAGCAACAAATGGAGCTACGAAGTATCCTACAACATCAACAAACAGTTCTCCGTCGCTTTCGGTGCTGAGGATTTCCAGAACGCGAACGCCAAGTCTGTCTCTGTTCGCTTTAACTACTAATCTTAGGATTAGAGGTTAAATCTAAGGGCCCCGGCAACGGGGCCCTTTTTGTTGTCCGAGCACAAACGCTGGTGGCTTGATCCTTTTACCGCCGGCGACACGCCGTTCTTGGTATCTATAACTGGGCTTAATTCACTCCCTGCGTGTTCCTTTAATATGCGGGTAGCGTCATTTAAGGGGAAAACGGGATTGTTTTTGGACAGTTCGGTGTTTAATAATGACCCCGCTATGAAAAATATCCTCCCCATCATCACCCTCACGACCCTCGCGGCCGCAGCCTCTGCTCAGAGCGCCGTCGCCCCTGCCGGTCTCTCCTATAACCGCGTCGGCCTCTCCTATGGCTTCGACACCAAGAATTACGGACTCACGGCTTCGGCCTTGATCGGTAACTCGAACGTGCTCATCCAGGGTGCGACCACGATTAACAGCAAGGCTGCTCCCGGCTCTTCGAATGGCGCCGACGTGGCTTCCCTCGGTTATGTCTTCAAAAACGCCGCGCTCGGCACGGATGTCATCGTTTCGGTTGGTTCGAATGAAGTCTATGGTATCAGCTTCCGTCGCGACCTCGGAAACGCCTTTGAAGGCGCCCTTGGCTACAGCCAAGCGAACGGTGCAATCAAGAATATCCGGACTTGGACCGCGGAAGTCGCTTATAACCTCAACAAGCAGTACGCGCTCGCGCTTGGTTACTCCGACAGCAACGCCACCGGCGTCGCTGGCGACAGCCAGCTCGGTCTGACCGTTCGCTATAACTTCTAATCTTAGGATTAGAGGTTAGATCTAAGGGCCCCGGCAACGGGGCCTTTTTTTTGTCCTTCCAGTAAGGCCTTTGCGCCCGTGGGCTTACCGAGTTCCGAGGCTCTGGTCGACGGCTGCCTGAATGAGGTCAAAGAGTGCATAGCGTCGCGCATACAGGGCCCGTTTATTGGTCTTGGTCTCTTCGCGCGTGCGGCGGATTTCTCGCGTGGGCAACTCAAACCAACCGTCTTCCACGGCTTTGCCGTCAGCCTCAGTCCACAGGGTATCGTAATTGAAGGAAATTTTATTCCAAGGAGCCCGGATCATATGCTTAGCGCTGCTCATCTGGATGGTATTGCCGGCCCCGAGGAGGCGGGAGATGCCCAAGGCGCTCACGACTTCTTGGACGGCAAAAATGCCCATAGCCTTGGCTCGGACACCGTGCATGGCCTTCCAAGAGGCCTTAATGGTCTCTTCGTTGGCCCCTCTGCCGCCTTGAATAGCCCCGACATAAGCCACCCACTGGCCATTCACTTCTTCGACCGCAAGGGCGACGGAGCATAATTCGCCCCCAATTTTATCGCAGAAAACCCTCAGCGTCCATTCACCCTCGCGCCGGAAGCGCTGATCTTGTCCGAGCGTGATGCGCATCGTGCCGGTTTCTTCTCCCAGGGTGACTTTGGCGACCGTGATTTCATCTTGATACAGCAGGGTTTGGTTCGCCGGGCCAGGATGGGTTTGGGCGAAGCGGTAAGTATCCTGTAGCACTTTTAATTGTCGGTCAGCGCTCCAGCGCGTGGAGAGATAGCCCAGTAAAGTGCGGTGCCAAAGCAGGCAGTTCGTCTTTGCGTAAGGCAGGTTTTCGGGTTGGAGCAAGAATGCGACCCAGGCGGAGAAAATCCGGTGATTGAACATCGCCGTCAACGCCCGGGCTGGGCACTTGATGAGAAGGGTTTGCCAGTAGCGGCCGCCGCCATGGATCTGGCGCGTTAATTTCCAGGCGCAGACAAAGGAATGAAAAGGGCTGGCCGGTGGCCTTGGGGGAAAGTTGAAAGTCATGAAGCTGGGGCCAGTCTTACGACGACAACTTACCGTGCACGCCTACTTGGGCGATACTAGAAAGGGGCCTTTATGAGTAAGGCGACGATGGGGGTCGACCGCTCAGAGCCCTTCGCGCGAGGGCTTTGGCCTATCCGTCGGCTTCACGCCTTTAGATTTGAAGAAATCGCTCAGAACTCCGGATCGTGCTTCGGCGAGCTTGTTTTTTTGCACATCTTCGGGGGTCAGGAGTTTCTGCCGTCCATCATTGATGCGCCGGAGCTGCATGAGGGCTGATTGTTGCAGTTGTCTGACGCGTTCGCGCGTTAGTTTAAACATTTCACCAATCTCTTCGAGGGTGAGCGGACTTTCGCCGTTAAGTCCGAAACGCAGCACTAGGATTTCGGATTCGCGCGAATCGAGTTGGGCGAGCATGTCGTTGATCTCGGTCCGATCCGACTTGGTTCGTAAATTTTCGAAAGGGGTCCGCTCCGACTCGTCTTTGACCAGGTCGCCCAAGGTCGCATCGCCTTCTTCGCCGACCGGCTGATCCAAGGAAGCGGCGCGATTGGCGACGGATTTCATGTGCACAATTTTGGCGATGGGGATTTCCATGGCCTGAGCGATTTCTTCGTTATGTGGTTCGCGTCCTAATTCGGCGGTTAATTTGTTCGTGACCCGTCGCATCTGGGAGATGCGGTCCACCATATGCACGGGCAGGCGGATAGTCTTTCCATTCGACGCCAGGGCTCGCTTGATGGCCTGCTTGATCCACCAAGCCGCGTAGGTGCTGAGTTTACCGCCCTTGTCCGGATCGAAACGTTCGACGGCTTTGATCAGGCCAAAATTCCCCTCACTGATTAGATCGAGCAAGGGTAGGCCAAAATTATCGTAGTCTTTGGCGATGCGGACGACCAAGCGGAGATTGGCCTGGATCATGTGCTGGCGGGCGGCTTCGTCGCCTTTGAGGATGCGTCGGGCCAAGGCCGTTTCTTGCTCGAGCGTGAGCAAGGGGGTCTTGCCGATCTGATCTAAATAGTAACGGAGCGGCGAACGCTCTTCGGGCGAAAGCTCCTCCCAGGGCAGCCCGGGCTCGGTCGGGTCGAGGTCGGTGACTGGAAGCTGAGCCGGCTGAATCATGGGCTTCTGGGGAGTCGGTGGATTCACGGTTTTTTTCAGTACAACAGGCGTAGCTATCGCCTTCTTTTTGGCACTCTTCGACGGCTTCGATTTGGACACGGGATTGGAATTAGGGCCGCAGGCCAGCGGCCAAGCCGAGCGCGCGAAGCACGCTCTTTGACTTATTAATAGTCTCTTCGAATTCTAAGTTTGGAACCGAGTCGGCGACGATGCCGGCCCCGGCTTGAATGCTGGCGACGCCGTTACGCAGCGAGGCGGTCCGAATGACGATACAGGAGTCGTGCCCCCCATCGAAACCAAAATAGCCCACGGCGCCGCCATAGATACCACGGCGTTCGCCTTCGAACTCTGAAATAATCTGCATCGCACGCACTTTGGGCGCGCCCGAAAGCGTTCCGGCCGGGAAAGTCGCCCGGAAAAGGTCAAAGGCGTCTTTTTCAGAGGCCAACTCGCCTTCGACTTGTGAGACGATGTGCATCACGTGCGAGTAGCGCTCGACGATCGCGTAATCAGGCACCTTAACGCTTCCCGGGACGCAAACTCGGCCGAGATCATTACGGGCGAGATCGACCAACATCAGATGTTCGGAGCGTTCTTTAGGGTCGGCCAGGAGTTCGACTTCAAGTCGGCGGTCGGCGGCTTCATCAGCTCCGCGAGGGCGGGTGCCGGCAATCGGACGTATCTCGCAGCGTCGTCCCGTCAGGCGGACGTTGACTTCGGGAGAGGCGCCCACGACGTCGAAGCCTCGGCCAGTTTCCATGACGAACATGTAGGGCGACGGGTTGACATGACGCAGCACGCGATAGAGGTCGAGCGGGTCGCCTTTGAAGGGAACGTCCGTCCGGCGAGAAAGCACCACCTGAACGCAATCTCCGGCCCGGATGTAGTCTTGGATCTTAAGGACGGCGGCCTCGAAGCCGGCTTGATCGACGTTGGCTTGGCCTTTGGCGAAATCGGCGCTCGCCGGTAATTCCGCGGCGATGGCGGCCCGCGGGCCAGTCACGACGGTGCGGAGGGCTTCGAGTTCCTTGCGGGCAGCTTCCCAGGCGGCATCGGCTTGGGCGGGTGAGCTCACGCGAGCGTTCACGATCAGGCGAAGTTTCTGACTCGCGTTGTCGAAGGCCACCACGCGGTCGACGAGCATGAAATGGAGAATGGGCGTGCCAGCGGGGTCTTTGGCCGGCTGAGGGACGGTGGGTTCGACCCGATGGATGTATTCATAGCTAACCATCCCCACCATACCGCCGACAAAAGGGGGAAGCCCGGGTACCTTGGCTACGCGAAGGCCAGAAAGCTCCTTCTTGATCAGCGTGAGGGGATCCTTGGGGGTCGGAATGGTCTCCTTCTTGCCATCGCGGTGGATGATTTCGGTGCGATCTTCCCACGCCGTCACCGTCATGGCTGGGGCTGCGCCACAAAAACTGTAACGACCGATGCGCTCGCCGCCCGTGACGGATTCGAAGAGGAAAGGGGAACCGAGTGCGCGAAGTCGTGCGTAGACGGACACGGGGGTCTCGAGGTCAGCCATCATGTCCAGACAGACCGGAATCAGGTCGGACGTTTGGGCCAACTGGCGAAAGGTAGCTTGGTCTGGGACTAGGCTCACGAAGTCGTATTAGAGACGGAAACCTTAGGGGGGAAACCTTTTAAGCCAGAAGTCCGTTACGAATGCGTTCAAGTAAGTTCGGCTATAGCCCTTTGCCAGACCAGCGACCCCACAGGGAAAGGGGCAACAGACGGCCATTACCCTCCTGTTTGAGGGCCAGTTCACCAATATCAATCTTACCACCGAGCCCCTTCGTCGTTTCTTCGAGCAGATTATGGCAAAGAATCGACGAGGCATCGATGGTGTAGACCGTGAGCAGCAGGAATTTAGCTTGGGGCGAAAGAAGGTCGCGGCAGGCCCGCAGGAGGGGGGCGAGGTCGCGTTCGACTTTCCAGAATTCGCCGTTGGGACCGCGGCCAAACGCCGGCGGGTCGAGCATGATGGCCTCGTATTGATTGCCCCGCTTTACTTCACGTTTCACGAACGTCATCGCATCTTCGATGATCCAGCGGATGGGGGCTTCGGCTATACCGGAGAGTTCCTGGTTGCGGCGACCCCAAGCTACGGCGGGTTTGGACGCATCGACGTGGGTGACGTGCCAGCCGGCTTGAGCGGCGACCAGCGAGGCCGCTCCGGTGTAGCCGAAAAGGTTAAGCAGGCGTGGGCGCTGTTCGCCGGTTTGTTTTTGTTGAGAAACCCATTTCCAGTGGGGAGATTGTTCGGCAAAGACCCCGAACTGCTTAGAATTATCCATGAACCGTAACTGAAAGCGCAGTTGGCCAAGTTTGGTTTCCCATTCTTTGGGGCAATTACCCTGGAGCTTCCATCGGCTATCCCGACCCGCCTCTTCATGGACGGCAACGGCCTTATTCCATTCACTTTCGGGCAGGGCTTTGCTCCACCAAGCTTTAGGTTCGCTGCGGACCATGCGGACGCCGCCAATCTCCTCGAGCTTGAAGCCGTCGCCGGTGTCGAGGAGGCGATGTCCCTCCCAATCGCTGACTAGTACGCTGATTTCCACGCAGGCATCGTGGAAGACTCCGCCGCCAGAGGGAAGCCCGCTTTTGCTCGCCAAATGTTTTTTAGCCCGCCCTCATTAGCCCGATGATACCGCAGCTAGCCAGTGCACGCTGGGAGGCCAAGGCCTCCGGTATCGTCGCACTTACGCAAGATTGGCCTGGCGAGACTCTGCCGCCTTTGACGCTTAACCCACCCGCAAAGATGGTCGCGCTCGAAAGGGCTGACGCGCGGGCCTGGTCTTTGCGTTCGGGGCATTGGTTCGAGGCGGCTCGAATCCATTTCTTTTTCTGGAAATCGCTTTGCCCGGAGATTACCGATGGTTCCATCCAAGTAGTCGGGGCGTTTAATGATTGGGGGCGGGCGGTGAATAGGGAGGCCTGGACGCTTTTGCCCGTGTGCGTGCTCGGCGCAGAAGGTTTTGAGTTAAGCGTCGCACAGGAGGATGTCTTACGGGGCGCCGAAGAAGCGGAATTTAAATTCATCCGTCTCGACGGCCGTTGGCTCGAGCCCCCGCATGATGCCGACAATATCCGCCGTAATACCGCCGGGCACCGTAATTTACTGCTCACGCTACGTCGGACAGGAAAGCACGTTTTCCGTTTTCAGGCCACCGATGTGGACCCGACGGCCGCCCCGGTAAGAATGATTTTTGAAACCCCAGATCTTTTGGAATTAGGCGATATCTTGGCCTCCGATCCGTTGGATGTTCTGGAGCCTCCAGGTACCTTTGGCGCCAGCGTGGCAGGGCAAAAGACGACTTTTAGGGTTTTTGCTCCGAGAGCGCGTTCGGTGGAAGTCATCTGGCATCAGGCGGCCACCGGTACCCAAAATATCGTCGCCTTAAAGCCCGAAGGGCAGGGAGCGTGGGAGGCAGTCGTGCCGGAAAATCTTACCGGCGCTCATTACGTTATTTCGGTGGGCGGTAAGGATAATTTGTTGGGCGGCAGATTTAGTGAAGCCACGGCAGTTGACCCATGGGCTCGGGCCGTATTAGGCCCCGGTCAGCAAGCGGGCATCGTGCTCGGACCCGAAAGCTTACAGCGTTTCAACGACGGTTTTAAAGTTCCAGCCGTGGAAGACCTAGTCATTGTTGAGGCTCATCTCCGCGACCTCTTAGGACTCTCGGCAGAGGATGCTACTCGCGGAGGTTATCAGGCCTTGGCCCGCGTGATTCGTTCGCAGGGCAATTACCTGCGCTCATTGGGCGTGAATGCTTTGGAGCTGCTTCCTTGCGCCGAATTCGAACACGCCTCCGCGGATGAATATCATTGGGGCTACATGCCAGTCAGCGCCTTTGGCGTCGCCACCAGTTACGCCAGCGCGCCCGGAGCTCCGGCGCTGGAAGAGTTCCGCGATGTCGTGCGGGCCTGCCATGAAGTGGGCCTCACCGTAATCATGGATGTGGTGCTTAATCATTTCGGCTCACCCAATGGCCTGATGGCCGTGGATTCGGCTTATTATTATCGGACCGACCCGCAGGGTGGTCTGACGAATTGGAGTGGTTGCGGCAACGATGTGCGGGCCGAAGCCCCGATGTTCAAACGGCTCGTCTTGGCGGCCTTGGAGCATTGGACGGAAGTCCTCGGCGTCGATGGCGTGCGCTTGGATTTGGCCGAACTGCTGGGCGCGCCATTGCTACGCGAAATCGAAACTGATTTCCGGCTGCGCAGTCCGTCTAAGGTATTAATCGCCGAACCCTGGAGCTTTCGTGGGCACATCGCGCGTGACCTCGATGATTCGACTTGGACGAGTTGGGATGATGCCTTCCGCGAATTCTTGCCCGCCTATGTCCGGGGAGATGCCCGAGCCTCGGATTTATTGCACCATGTCGCGGCTTGTGCGATCCGACCTTCCGCTCGGTTACGGTATGCGCAATCCCACGATGACATGGCTTGGTTGGATCGGATCACCGAGCGTTCGGGGGCAGATGCTCTTGATCCCACTCCGAATGATGTTTTGCGCACCCGCATGATGCACGTGATTTTACTTTGTGCGGCGGGCGTGCCAATGCTCTCCGCGGGTCAGGATTTCCTGATGACCAAGCGGGGCGTCGGTAATACCTGGCGAAGGGGGGATTTGAATAAACTCGATCCGGTCCGCCTAGAGCGGTTCCGTGTCGAACACGATTTTGTCGCGCGCCTTATCCGGTTTCGACTTTCTGACCTTGGGGCCCCGCTGCGGCCGCGTGAGGCTGTGTCGCCGGCTTGGATGCAAGTGACCCACGAGGACTCTGGGGAGGCCTTTGTGGCGGTCCTGAATGCTAACGGCCGTCTCGGGCCATCCCGCATCCTTATCGCCTGCAACCCCCATGATAAGCCAGTCGTGTTGGCCCTACCCAGAACGGCTAACTGGTTGGCCGTAGTCGTTTCGCCTTTCCCGACTTGCCTGCATGCACCGGGAGATATGCCTAAAATCGAGAAGGATATGCTGATTCTTCCTCCCTTGGGGTGCGGAGTTTGGTCGGCGGGCGCCTGATTTGCATTCTCCGCTTGCCAATAAGGGTAAGGACACCCTTTTTCATTCCTTTCCCTTAGTCGGGAATCGCCCACTTCTCTATGCACACCATGGCCACCAAAGTAGCTATCAACGGATTCGGCCGCATCGGCCGTCTCGTATTCCGCGCCCTCGTTGAACAGGGCCACCTCGGTAAGACTTTTGATGTCGTTGCCGTCGGCGATATCGTCCCCGCGGACAATCTCGCTTACTTGCTGAAATACGACTCCTCGCAGGGTCGCTTCAATGGCACGGTTTCTTCCAAGAAATCTTCGCCTGATAAGCTCGAAGACGATGTCCTGATCGTGAACGGCAAAGAAATCCTCGTCGTTTCGGCCCGTTCGCCGGCTGAATTGCCCTGGAAAGCCCTCGGCGTCGAAATCGTCATCGAGTCTACCGGCCTCTTCACCGAAGCCGCCAAGGCCAAGGGACACCTCGAAGCGGGTGCCAAGAAGGTCATCATTTCCGCTCCGGCTAAGGATGAGGATATCACCGTAGTCATGGGTGTTAACGACGATAAGTATGATGCTGCGATCCACCACATCATCTCGAACGCCTCTTGCACGACGAACTGTCTCGCGCCTCTCGTCCACGTGCTCCTCAAGGAAGGCTTCGGAGTTGCCGAAGGCCTCATGACCACGGTTCACGCTTACACCGCGACCCAGAAGACGGTCGACGGTCCTTCCAAGAAGGATTGGAAAGGTGGCCGTACCGCCGCTCAGAACATCATCCCATCCGCCACCGGCGCCGCTCGTGCCGTCGCGCTCGTGATTCCTGAAGTTAAGGGTAAGCTCACTGGCATGGCCTTCCGCGTGCCCGTTCCTACTGTCTCGGTCGTCGATTTGACCGTGAAGACCGTCAAGGATACCTCCCTCGCTGAAATCAAGGCCGCCCTCAAAAAGGCTTCCGAGACCTACATGAAGGGTTACCTCGCTTACACCGACGAAGAAGTGGTTTCTTCGGACTTCATCCACGACAAGAATTCGTCAATCTTCGACGCAGGTTCTTCCATCGAGTTGAACAAGAACTTCTTCAAGCTGATCAGCTGGTACGATAACGAGTGGGGCTATTCTAATCGCGTCGTTGAGCTCCTCAGTAAGGTTTCGGCCAAGCTCTAAGCTCAGTCCCGACCTTTATTCGACAGGCGACCCCCAACCGGGTCGCCTGTCTTGTTTTAGGCCTTCCAGAGGGCAGGGGAGCCCAGAAGTGATGTTTCGACTGGGTTGGTTAGGTTTGTTCTTCCCACTTTAGGGCTTACTGCTTTCTCTGCACCTTTCCTCCCATGCCTGTTCCTACCCTCCGTGCTCTTGGTTCTGTTTCCGGTCAGCGTGTCCTCGTCCGGGTCGACTTCAACGTCCCCCAGGATAAAAAGACGGGCGCCATCACGAATACCCAGCGTATCGCCGCGGCATTGCCGACGATCCGCTTCCTGCTCGAGGGCGGGGCTTCGCTGGTACTGATGTCACATTTGGGCCGTCCAGACGGTAAGGTGGTTGAAAAGTTTTCGCTTCGCCCAATCGCGGTTGAGCTCGAGAAGCTCCTGGGTCGCCCGGTCAAATTCGTGGCGGCCTGCGTGGGTGCCGAAGCCGAAGCCGCGGCCCAGTCGTTGAAGGCCGGCGAAGTCCTTTTGCTCGAAAATCTCCGCTTTCACATCGAAGAAGAAGGCAAGGTGAAGTTGGAAGACGGTACGAGCATGAAGGCCGATCCGGCCAAGGTCGCCGAATTCCGCGCGTCTCTTTCACGCCTTGGCGACGTCTATGTGAATGACGCTTTCGGTACCGCCCACCGCGCCCATTCTTCGATGGTCGGCGTCAATTTAGCCCGTAAAGCCGCAGGTTTCCTGCTCGAAGCGGAGCTCAAGGCTTTCGACACGGTATTGAATAATCCCCAGCGTCCTCTGCTCGCCATCCTCGGCGGAGCCAAGATCGCCGATAAGATTCCTCTAATTCGCAATCTGATCGAAAAGGCTGACGAAATCATCATCGGTGGCGGCATGGCCTACACCTTCCGTAAGATCTGCGACGGAATGGAAATTGGTAATTCTCTGTTCGACGCCGAAGGCGCCAAAATCGTCCAAGAGCTGCTCGATAAGGCCAAGGCACGTGGCGTGAAAGTTACGCTCCCGGTCGACTTCAATTGCGGTGATAAGTTCTCTCCTGATTCCAACATGCAGGCGGCCACGATGCATTCAGGCATTCCCGCCGGCTGGGAGGGGATGGATGCCGGTCCTGAATCCATTAAACTTTACGAACAAGCCATCGGTCGCGCGGGCACCGTGGTTTGGAATGGTCCTTGCGGCGTCTTTGAATTCGAAAAGTTCGCCGTCGGCTCGATGGCCATGGCAGCAGCGGTGGCTCAGGCGACGGCCCGGGGCGCTGTCACCATCGTCGGCGGGGGCGATACCGCCACGGCCGCCAAGAAATTTGGCGTCGATACCAAGGTGACCCATTGCTCCACGGGCGGTGGCGCTTCGCTCGAATACCTCGAAGGCAAGATTCTCCCTGGTGTCGCGGCCCTCTCGGCCTAACCCTTTGTCCTTAACCTCCATCTTAACCCTTATTTACTATGTCTAAACGCACTCCCCTCATCGCTGGTAACTGGAAAATGAATAAGACCGCTACCGAAGGCGTCGAACTCGTCCAAGCTATTGCCGCCGCCGTCGGTATCGAATCCGCCGTCCAGATCGTACTTTGTCCGCCCTTTACGGCTCTCTCCGCCGTCAGTGCCGCCGTCGAAGGCACCCACCTCGCCGTCGGGGCTCAGAACATGCACGACAAGGTGAATGGGGCATTCACGGGCGAAGTCTCTGCCGTGATGCTGCGTAACCTCCACGTTACTCACGTAATTTTGGGCCACAGCGAACGCCGGAGTATCTTCGGTGAAGACGATGCTTTTATTAACCGTAAAGTTCTCGCCGCTTTGGAGGCTTCCTTGAAGCCCATCCTCTGCGTCGGTGAACTGCTGGCCGAGCGCGAAGCGGGCACCACCAAGGACGTCGTGCGTCGTCAGCTCGAGTTGGGCCTGCAGGGCGTTCCGGCCAATAAGGCCGACCAAGTGATTATCGCTTATGAGCCAGTCTGGGCCATCGGTACGGGCAAGACCGCTACCCCCGCAATGGCTCAAGAGGTTCACGCGTATATTCGTCAATTGCTGACGGCTCAATTCGGCTCCGAGTCGGCTGGCCGGATGCGCATTCTTTACGGCGGATCGATGAAGCCGGATAACGCCGATGCCTTGCTGGCTGAACACGATATCGATGGCGGTCTGATCGGTGGTGCCGCCCTGGAAGCCAAAGGTTTCGTCGCCTTGGTGCAGAGTGCAGCTAAGTCGCTTTCGGCTTAATTTAAGGCTGTTTATCATCAGACCAGCGACGGATTAGACCGACAAGGGGTCTATCCATCGCTGGTCTAATAGTTAAAATCACGCCCGGTCAGATGTTTTACATCTTTTAACAATTTAGAATTATTCTAAATAATATAAATATATACGTATCAATGATTTAAATATCAAACCCCCAAACCATTCACAGGCTTATTCACTTAATGACCCGTTTTAACCCCCTGCGAAGGGTAAAATGGGACGAAAATTTGGTTGCGAAGGGGGTGGGGGTTTCGTGCCTCTGAATGCAAAAATCAATGTGCGAGCTTCCCGCCTCTTGTCAGAGCCAACTGGATCATCCCAGCCCTCTTCGCGCGTCTAACGCCGGCTCAGGTTGCTCCATCTTCCTGCCATTTAACCGCTAACTTTTACCGATTTTTCCGCGATGCGTAAGCTCCTCGATTACCTTAACCGTTCGGCCCCCTGGGGGAATTTCTTCCCACGCTCCATCAATGCCGCCCCTTTCCAGATTTTGGTCTGTCTGCTGATTACGGGTGTGGTCGTCGTCGCGGCGGTGAACGAATACGCTACCAATAAATATCTCAATGTCGGTTATACGCCGGATCAACCCGTGGCCTTTGATCACTCCTTGCATGCCGGACCTGATTCGGTCCTCGGTCTGGATTGTCGCTATTGCCACAACTTCGTCGATCGTTCGGGACACTCCAACGTGCCGACGACTAATACCTGTTGGAACTGTCACAGCATCGTGAAGCCCGAAAGTCCCGCTTTAGCTTTGGTCAAACGCAGCGTCGAAACCGGCGAAGCGATTCGCTGGGTCAAGGTCCACAAGGTTCCTGATTACGTTTATTTTAACCACTCCGTGCACGTGAATCGCGGCGTCAGTTGCGTCGAGTGTCACGGCCGAATCGACCAGCAGGTCGTGGTCGGGCAGCAGAAATCTTTGAACATGTCGTTCTGTCTCGATTGCCACCGCAATCCCGAGCAGGTGTTGCGCCCCTTGGACAAGGTCTACGACCTTTCCTGGAAAGCCACTTCGCCCGCCGCTCAAGTTGAGCAAGGTTCAAAGTTCGTCCACGATTGGCAGGTCAATCCACCCCAGAGTTGCTCCGGCTGCCACCGCTAATCTCTAAATATTTTTCACGATGAGCAAGAAAGTCTTTGAACACCCCGTCGCCCAAGCTGGCGAAACCACGGGTCCGAGTTATTGGCGCAGCCTTGAGGAGCGTAACAAGACGCCCGAATTCCGCACGCGTGCGGAACGTGAATTCGTCGAGGGCGCTTCCGCCATCTCGACCGTCGAGCGCCGCGAGTTTCTGATGCTGATGGGTGCCTCATTCGGGTTGGCCGGTCTCGGTCTTGCGGGTTGCCGCGAGCCTCGTAACCACACTTTACCCTACGCCAAGCAGCCCGAGAATACGATCCCGGGCGTCCCGACTTTTTACGCGACTTCCTTCCCCGGCGAATCGGCTAACCAGCCGCTCTTGGTCGAAACGCACCAGCACCGGCCCACGAAGGTGGAAGGTAATCCAAGCCACGCCGCGAATGGCACCGCTTCCTCGAAGTTCGCCCAAGCCAGTATTCTTGACCTATACGATCCAGATCGCGCTCAAGCTTCTTATGGCGCCAATGGGGCCCAACTTTCCGTTGCGGAAGTCCGCGATTTGTTGCGCGCACTTGCGGCCTCCGCTCAAAGCAATGCAGGTACGGGCTTAGCCTTCCTTGCCCGCCCATCGTCTTCGCCGACGCGCGCCCGTCTAGTGGCGGCGATTCAAGCGGCATATCCGAAGGCCCGCTGGGTTGAATACACGCCAGTCTCGCAGCATAACGCGACCCGTGCCCTCGGTGCTCAGGTCTTACCTGATTACGCGAAGGCCCGCCGTGTCCTAAGCCTCGATCGCGATTTCCTCGGGGCGCATGATGGCACGGTCGAAGATACCCGCGCCTATTCCGCCGCCCGTCGCGCAGATAGCGCCGACCAAGCTGAGAAGATGACCCGTTTGTATGTCGTAGAGTCGACCTTTACTTTGACGGGTGGCGCAGCCGACCACCGTCTCCGCGCTTCCACTTCGCATATCTCATCCTTGGCCGCACTCTTTGCCGCCGAGGTTTTGACGCAGTCGGGACACGCTTCCGAAGGGGCTGCGCTGAAGGCAAAAGTTTCCGGAGTACAAGTCGACGAACGTTGGGTCAAGGAGTGCGTCGCCGACTTGGTGCAGGCTAAGGGCGAAGCCCTGATCGTCGCCGGTGATCATCTCACAGACGATGCGCACCGCGCCGTCTTCCTTGCCAATCAGGCCTTGGGTGCGGCGGTTCGCTATGTTTCAGCACCGAGCTTATCGGCTCTTTCAATTTCATATCTGGCCACCAAGCCAATAGAAACGTTGGTAATTCTCGGCGGTAATCCTGCGTACGATGGGCCTGCTGACATCAATTTCTCGTCCGCCGTTAAGTCAGCGAAGAGCGTCGTCCGTCTGGGTTATCATGGCGCCGCTTTTGATGAGACCTCTTCGTGGGTGAAGTCCGTGGGCGGTACGGTCATCGCTTCTTCCCATTACCTCGAGAGCTGGTCGGATGGTCTCACCGTTGACGGCACCTATGTGCCGGTTCAGCCGATGATTGACCCGCTCTTCCCGACGTTCTCCGAACTCGAGGTGCTGGCACCTTTTGCCGGCCTGACGAAAGAACCTTTTGCCTTGGTGCGCGAAACTTTCAACGCCCTCGCTAAGGATAATTCCGATCATGCCTTTGCCGCCTGGCTCGCCGAAGGTGTGTTGGCGGATTCCGGTTACGCCGCGACGACCCTTCGCGTCACTGCTTCGGAAATTAAAGCTTTCAAGGCTCCGGTGCTTTCCTTTGACGCGCTTGAAGTGCGCATCCTCCCCAGCGTGCATGCGGGCGATGGTCTTTACGCTAACAACGGTTGGTTGGCCGAGGCACCCGACCCGATGTCCAAGACCTGTTGGGAGAATGTGATCCTGATTAGTCCCAAGTTGGCCGCCAAACTCGATGTCGAGCCCGAGCCGATGCTAATCAATAAAATTGGGCAGATGAATCGTAACATCAATCTGACCGTCGCTGGTCGTTTGCTCTGTCGCGTCGCCAAGGTCACCGTCGACGGCGTCACCATCCAAGGTCCAGTCTTTATTATGCCAGGGATGGCTGACTATACGCTCGGCCTGCAGCTGGGTTTTGGTCGCACGGTCGCTGGTCGCGTGGCGACCCGGGTCGACGAACGTCTCGCCGGTCGCGTGACGGGTAACGGTTTCAGCGTCTACCCGCTCGTTGCTTCTTTGGCCGCCTCCGCTTATCGTCCTGGCGCGCGTCTTGAGCTCACCGCGGCGACGGTCCCCGTCTGTAATATGCAGGACCACTGGTCCATGGAAGGTCGCGATATCGTGCGCGAAGGAAATGCGGAAGACCTCCGGGAGAACGCGAATTTCGCGAAGCTGGGCATCGATGGCCATGCTCCTGCCGTTTACGGTAAGGACGGCACGATGAGTCCAGGCCAGAAAGCAATCACCACCCCACGTGGTAATTCTGCTTACGAGCACCCCGACCATTCGGTCGCTCCGAATGTCGCCGTCTGGAAGGGCCACGAAAGCGAATTCCTTCCCTTGCAGCAGTGGGGGATGTCTATCGATTTAAATACTTGCACGGGTTGCAACGCTTGCGTGACCGCCTGTCAGTCTGAAAATAATATTCCCGTCGTCGGTCGCGATCAGGTCCTTAAGGGACGTAACATGCAGTGGATTCGTCTCGACCGTTATTTCTTCGACGGGCGCGATAACGCCGGCATGGCGATTCCCGAAGACCCGCAAGTTACTTTCATGGGCGTCGCCTGTCAGCATTGCGAGACGGCTCCCTGCGAAACGGTTTGTCCCGCGAACGCCACCGTCCACGACGACCAAGGTCTCAATACGATGGCCTACAACCGTTGTATCGGTACCCGTTACTGCGCCAATAATTGTCCGTACAAAGTTCGTCGCTTCAACTTCCTCGACTACAATAAGCGCGAAGCGGGTCACTACTACGAAGGGCCTCTCGGGCCTGCTAAGTTGCCGAAAGATCCGGCCGACCTTCCTCAGCTGCAGAAAAACCCTGACGTTACCGTGCGGATGCGCGGGGTCATGGAAAAGTGCACCTATTGCGTCCAGCGTATCCAGGAAGCCAAGATTCACGCCAAAGTGCGCGCCAAGAACTCGGCGGACATCAAGGTTGCCGACGGCACGCTGCAGGTGGCCTGTCAGCAGGCTTGTCCAGCCGGCGCCATCGAATTCGGCGACATCACCGATCCGAACTCCCGGGTTTCCAAGGCCAAGGCTTCGACTCGCTCGTATGGCGCATTGACCTACCTGAATACTCGCCCGCGCACGACCTACCAAGCCAAGTTGCGCAACCTCAACCCGAAGATGCCGGGTGCCAATCGCGTGCCCCTCTCCCGCAAGGAGATGGCAGGCCGCGAAGGTCACGCCGCTCCTCACGGTGCGGTTCATGCCGAAGTCCATGGCGCCGCCGAAACCCACGGTTCGGAACACCCCTCTAAGTAACCCTTAAACGCATTACCGTCCCATGGCTCACGCCCACGACAGCTCGCAAGAGCGCCCTGCCATCCTTGATAAGGTCCGCCCCGCCGAGCTCCCTCGCGCCAAACTGATACTTAACGATCGCAGCTTCCATTGGATCACCGACAAAGTCTGCGCTATCGTCGAAGAGCCGACGCCGACTTGGTGGAAAGTTCTTTTCGTCGCCGCGCTTTTCATCGCCTCGTTTACTTTCGTCGGCATGGCTTACCTTGTTTCGACGGGTACGGGTACGTGGGGTCTGCGTTCGCCGGTGGGTTGGGGCTGGGCGATTGTTAACTTCGTCTTTTGGGTCGGTATCGGCCACGCGGGTACGCTGATTTCCGCGATTCTCTGCCTACTTCGTCAGAAATGGCGTACGTCAATCAATCGTGCTGCTGAAGCGATGACGATTTTCGCCGTCATGTGCGCCGGTCTCTTCCCGCTCTTCCACGTCGGTCGCGTTTGGTTCGCTTGGTGGCTCTTCCCCATTCCCAATCAGAACGGTATCTGGCCTCAATTCCGTTCGCCACTCGAGTGGGATGTCTTCGCGGTTTCGACTTACTTCACCGTCTCCACGCTCTTTTGGTACATGGGGATGATTCCTGACCTGGGTGCCATCCGCGACCGGGCCAAGACTTGGTGGCGTAAGGCGTTTTACAGCCTCTTGGCGATGGGCTGGAGAGGGGGTAATCGTCAGTGGAGTAATTTTGAAATGGCCTACTTGTTGCTCGCCGGCCTTTCGACTCCGCTGGTGCTCTCGGTGCACACCATCGTTTCGTTCGACTTCGCGGTCTCCAACGTCCCCGGCTGGCACACGACAATCTTCCCTCCGTATTTCGTGGCCGGGGCGATTTTCTCCGGCTTTGCGATGGTGCTTACTCTGATGTTGCCGCTGCGCGCGATCTATCGCCTGCATGATGTGATCAATCAGTACCACATCGACAATATGTGTAAGATCATCTTGGCCACGGGTTCGATGGTTGGTTACGCGTACGCCACCGAATTCTTCATCGCCGCTTATTCGGGCAATGCTTACGAGAAGTTCGCCTTCATCAACCGGGCTTTCGGTCAATATTCTTGGGCTTACTGGATCATGGTTTCGTGCAACGTCATTACGCCCCAACTGTTCTGGTTCAAGAAGGTGCGCGAGAATCACTCCCTGGTCTGGATCATCTGCCTCTTCGTCAACGTGGGCATGTGGTTTGAGCGTTTCGTGATCACCGTCACTTCGCTCGCCAACGATTACCTGCCTTCGAGCTGGGGTTACTACAGCCCGACCATCGTCGATATTTTTACGTTCTTCGGGACCTTTGGCTTCTTCTCGGTCCTCTTCCTCCTGTTCATCCGCTTCCTTCCGCTTCTGCCGATGGCGGAATTGAAGATTGTTTCTCCGCAGGCTGACCCTCACGCCCACTGATCTCGACGCCCCTCCACCCATGAACGAACGCAACGAACGCATCCACGGGGTCGCCTGCACTTTCCGCCGGCCCTCCGACGTGTTTCACGCCGCAGAACGCGTGCGCGATGCCGGCTGGAAATGCTGGGATGTCCATACGCCTTTCCCAATCCACGGTATGGATCAAGCCATGGGCTTGCCCCGCTCACCCATCCCGCGCCTGACTCTCCTCGGTGGCGTGACTGGCTTCCTGACGGGCTGTCTGCTCACTTGGTATATGAATTCCTACGACTATCCGTTGATCGTCGGCGGTAAGCCTTACTGGAGCGTGATCTTCCCGTTCCCGATCTTGTATGAGTGCACGATTCTTTTCGCGGCGTTCGGCACGTTCTTCGGGCAGTTCATTTTTAATCGCCTGCCTCACCACCACCACCCGTTGTTTGACCTGCCGCAGTTCAGTCGCGTCTCGGACGATACTTTCATGATCGTCCTCGAAGCGCGCGATACGAACTTCCACCTCGATGAATCCCGTAACTTCCTGCTGTCGCTGGGCGGCCAGGAAATCACCGTCATCCGCGACTAATTCGTCTCATGAGCCGTTACCTCACCTTTCTTGCCGTCGCCGTCCTGGCCCTCATAAGTTTCTTAGGATTTCAGGGTAAGACCTCCAAGGATACTCCCGTCTATGTCTTCGATGACATGGATTACCAATCTAAGTACAAAGCCCAGGGGGAGAACGTGTTCTTTGCCGATGGCCGCGATGCGCGCCCGCCGGTCGCCGGGACGGTCGCCCGGGGCGACGCCCTACACCCAGAAAAGGTTTTCGCCGCTGACTACCGTCGGGCCGAATCTTTAAATCCGTCTTTCGTGACGGCTAAGGATGCCAAAGGTAATTTCCTCGCGGAGTTTCCGGTCAAATCCCTTACGGTGCTCAAGGGTGGCGAACTCCAGCCCTTCACCATCGACGGTAAGACGTTGGCTCTCGGCCAAGCGAAGTTCCAAATCTATTGTGCGGTCTGCCATGGTCAGGCGGCCGACGGCAATGGCATCATGAAGGTCCGTTCCGCCGTCGAAGGCGATGTTGCCATCGTCACGATTGCGAACTTACAGACCCCGATTTTTCGGGCTTACCCGCACGGACAGATCTTCGACGTTATCACGAACGGCAAGAACACCATGCAGGGCTACGGCGACAAGCTTTCGCCTGAAGAACGCTGGGCGGTCGTTGCCTATGTCCGCGCCTTGCAGCTTTCACAGGCTTGCCCCGCCGAACTCGTCCCAGCCTCATTGAAGGCTAACCTTAAGTAATTCGAATATGAGAGACACTTCTTCATCGCCCTCCGCCCATCCAATCACGGCTCACTGGAAGAAATTCCTGGTGCTGGGCCTCATGGGTCTCGGGGTGTGTTGGTTCTTTGCTTTCCAGGGAATGTTGGAACACCAGTACCGTCCGCTTCTTTCCGTTTTGGTCGGAGGCCTTTTCTGGGTCTCGGTGCTAATCGGTTTGCTGATGCTCACGATGATTACCCGGGTCTTCGATGCCGGTTGGGCACCCGTCATCCGTCGCTCGTGGGAATTAGTCTTACCCGCTTTACCTTTGGTGCTGTTGCTGAGCGTTGTCCCGATGGCGCTTCTCCCTAAATTCCGTCACCTGCTTTGGGATTGGACTGATGCCTCGCACCTTCTGCCTAATGGCCATGAAGTCGGGCATGATCCGATCCTTCAGGCTAAGAGTTGGTTTCTGAATGAGAGCTTCTTCCTCGGCCGTATTTTCGGCTACGTGGTTATTTTGGGCGGTTTGGTCTGGGCTCTACGTAAATGGTCCTTCGCTCAGGACACCGATCGGACGGCGGGGCACACCCATCGCCTGCATGCGATTTCTGCCGTCGGTATTCCTCTCGGCGCAGTCACCCTCACGATGTTGGCGTTCGATTGCCTGATGGCGCTTTCCTACCACTGGTTTTCTACGATGTATGGCGTGTGGTTTTTCTCCCTTTCCATCCGCCTCGCTTTGGCGTTTACGGTAATCATCACCTATCGTCTTTCTCATGGCGGTTGGCTCGACGGTATTTTTAACCAAGCCCACCGCCACGTCTTGGGTTGTCTGATGCTGGCTTTCACGGTCTTCTGGGCTTACATCAGTTTCTCCCAGTATTTCCTGATCTATACGGCGAACATCCCGGAAGAGACGTATTGGTATAATATCCGCGAGTTTGATTCCATAACCGGACTCAAAAACCAGTGGTGGAGTGTCTCGATGTACCTCGTCTTCGGCTTCTTCCTGTTGCCTTTCCTTATCCTGCTTTTTTATCGGACGAAAATTATCGCCGGTCGTCTCTTGTCGGTGGCTTGGCTGATTTTCTTTGGGGGTCTCGTTGACCTTTGGTTTAATGCCGTTCCGCGTCAGATCGCGGATAAGTCTGGTCCAGAGGGCTTCATTGTGGCGCCTTTCCTTACGCCGCATCTTTTCCTCGATTTGGCCGCCCTGCTTGGTTTCGGCGGTATCGTTATCGCCGTCTTCTTGCGCGGTGCCACACGACACGAGACTATTCCTGTTCACGACCCCCGTATCCTCGAGTCCATCAATTATCATGAGTGATCATTCTCCTTCTGGAAGCCGCCCGGTGATTCCTGGGCAGATTAATGCTTGGCTCGGAGCCGTCATTTTAGCCGGTCTGGCTTTCTTGGTCATCGCTTACGTTTACGTCGCTAACCGCCCACAGGGTGGGGCGGATACGGAACGTCGCGTTGCCCAAAAGGCTTTGCGGGCGGATGCCGAATCCAAGGCCCAGGAGCTTCTTACCACTCCGGCACGTAATCCCGACGGCACTGTTCGTATTACCATTCAGGATGCCATGGCTTTGATTGCGGCGGATAATAAAGTCCTGGAAAAATTTGCGCCTCCTATCGTAGCCGTTGTCGCCGGGGCCGCTCCACCCGTTGCTTTCGTGAAAGCGGATGACGAAGTGATGAAGCGCGGCGCAGCCGTCTATGGTCGCACCTGTATTGCTTGCCACCAGCCCACGGGCAAAGGTCTCCCCCCCGTCTTTCCCTCGATTGCGGAGACGCCTATCGTCGTCGGTAATCCAGAATTACCAATCAAGTTCATCACGAACGGGCTCATGGGTCCGATCACGGTGGGTGGTATGACCTTTAATAGCATGATGCCTCCGGTCGTCGGAGTCACGGACCAGGATATCTCCGACGTCCTTACCTATGTCCGCCAAAGTTTCGGCAACAAAGGTAATCCGGTTTCCATCGAACAGGTTAAAGCTGTTCGTGCCGCCAATGCGGCCCGGACCGCGCCGTGGACCACCGCTGAACTCGGCCTCAAATAATCCCAACCCTTTTACGCTCGATGAGTCAGGACCCTAACTACAGACGACCGCCCGGCCGTTCACCCGTAAGCCCATCGCGTCCGCCCCGCGGTGAAGCCCAGCTTCGCGGGCCTTTTCTTCTCTGTTTTGGCTCCGCCATCCTTTGGTTATTGCTGGCTTCCGTGCTCGGTTTAATCGCATCGCTCAAACTGCACCTTCCCTCTTTCCTGAATTCAGAATGCCTGACTTTCGGGCATGTCGTCGCCGCCCAAAAGAACGCTTTTATTTATGGTTGGGCCTGCAATGCGCTCTTCGCGGTCAATCTTTGGCTGCTCTCGCAATTAGGCCGCTTTGAATTGCGTAATGGTTGGCTTGCCAGCCTCGGCGGTTTCATCTGGAACGCCGCTTTGGGTTACGGTGTCTTGCAGATTTTCGCCGGAAAAATGAACGGCTTCAGCTTACTGGAAATGCCGCGGGAAGTCGGCCCCGTTCTGATGGTGGCTTTCTTGCTCGTCGGCTTCTGGCCAATCGTAGCCTTCGCCCGTCGGCCGACTGGACATTCTTTTGCTTCGCAATGGTTCGTGGTCGGCGCGGCCTTTATCTTCCCGATCGTCTATGCACTTACCCAGCTTTTGGTTCTCTGGTGTCCCGCTTCTGGCCCCGTGCAGGCCTTGGCGCATAGCTGGTTCATCCAGAACCTGATGCTGCTTTGGTTGGGTGCCTCCGGATTGGCGGCGGTCTACTATTTCATTCCTAAGGTGCTCGGACGTCCGTTGCATGGCTACTACCTCGCAACCGTGGCTTTCTGGACTTACTTCCTTTTTGCGGGTGCGACCGCTCCTTCGGCGTTATTGGGCAGTCCTATTCCGGTTTGGGTTCAGTCCGTTGGCGTCGTCGCCTCAATCATGATGATTATCCCGATCATCATCACTGCGATTAATTTCCATGGGACGCTTTTCCAGCGGGGGGGTTGGGCGCAGGCCTGGAATAGCACGACGCTACGCTTCGTGGCTTTCGGGGCCGTCAGTTTCACTTTGGCGGGTTTGCTCAACACGGTTTTTTCGACCCGGGGCTTTAATGCCACGGTTCGTTTTACCGAATTCGCTCAAGGCCAAGAGCAGTTGCTGACCTACGCTTTCTTAACGATGGTCATTTTCGGGGCCGCCTACTTTATTCTGCCGCGCTTGACGGGTGCCCTCTGGCCCTCTGCCAAGTTGATTCATCTTCATTTCTGGACGACGGCACTGGCGGTGATCGGCAGCGTGGGCGTTTCACTTGTTCACGGTTACCAAGTTGGACACCAACTTCTGAATCCGGCGGTCACGATGGCACAGGTCGGATCATCTTCCTTGGCGTTAGCGGGAAGCATTTTCGCCTTACTTTTTCTGATTGGACATCTGGCTTTCGCCCTCAACGCATTCAGCATGATTTTCTCCTCATCGGCTCCGGCGGACTCGGAAGCCCAATCCGACTAATTCACCACCGTCATGAAGAACCTTAATTTCCTTTTCGCGGGTCTTTTTCTCACGATCGCTTTGCCCTTCGGCGGTTTATTGCTGAGTAGCCAAATACAACTGGGTTCACTCTCTCGTGCGCCGGCAGAAGAGGGCGGACCTTTGTTTCCTGCTCGTGAGCCTGGTTTGGCCATTCAAGGTCGGGCGGTTTACCGTGAGCTCGGTTGCGTTG